>CESQ01078853.1_pt1 | contig 40156 bp, 29 predicted proteins | sample 361401 | NCBI WGS metagenome assembly CESQ01 (sample SAMEA2622119, study PRJEB7988) | marine metagenome | isolation source: saline water (ENVO:00002010), including | reverse complement strand
TTGCAATCTGCCAAGTAAATCTCTAGCAGTGGACGCTTTGTTCGCCAAAATAGCAATGTTGACATTATCATTAAAAACTGCGTAATGCAACAAGTATGACACACAAGTGGTAGATTTACCAGTCTGACGTGGCATTTTACAGATATTAAATCTACTTTCGTGGAAATTTTGTATTAATTTTTCTTGGAAAGGATATAAATCAAAAGGAACAAGACCCTCATCAAGAGATACTATTTGTATATACTTTCTTGCAAAATAAACGGGATCTTCTTTACAGCGAACAAACTCAACAACTTGATCTTCTGTAAAGTTGATCGCTGTATTAGCTTTCTTTAGATTCGGATTTCCAAGGTAAACATTATCAGACATAATTTAATCAGCAGTTCCACTTACGAAGTGACTTATTAATTCTTGAATCTGGATCTCTTGCTGTTTTTGCTGATGTAAGTCTTTTCTTCATACCTTTCATTCTAGCACAGAATGACTTTCTTCTGTTTGCTGATTTTGATCCTTTCTTCAACTTAGATGGTTTAGTTGTCACAGCAGTCTTCAACTTAGAACCGGGATTTGCTGCACGATATGATGCAACACCTTTTGCATTCAATCCACCTGATTCACTTTTTCCTTCTTTTCTTTGCCAAGCAGGGCTCTTGCCCTCTTCAATCTTTTTTACGTAATCCCTACCCTCATCATCAGAAATGTTTTTTTCAATATCATTAAGAACTTCCTCTCTCCAGTTGTAAACTGATTCTGAGACCTTTTTCTTCACACAGTTTGGATATCTCTTACCAAACATAGTCTTCATACCTTTCTTCTCATATCCAGCCCAACACTTCTCATCTAATTCAACTTCTTCCTTTTTCAATTGATATCCATGAGGAATCTGACCTTTTGCTGCCTTAATCCTATCCTTTATTCTAATTGGATTACCACCGGGGCCTCTAGGAACATCCTCCGAGATACCTGCTTTTCTCAAACGTTTTGCCTGACTCTTATGCATTTCAACTGCCTTATCCAATTCTTTAGCAATCTTCTTCACATTGCTTGGAGTATCATGCTTTTCAATAATTTCCTCTTCGCTTAATCCTTTTTTTATACCTTTGTAAGCACCTTTTGCTGCACCCTTTAAAGCACCACCAACTGCACCTGCTGCTCCTCTAGCTGTTGCAGCTGCAACTTTTTTAACACCTTTACCTACAAGTTTTAATGCCTTTTTTCCAACTTTTTTAGTTTTCCTAGCAACTGCTCTATTAACTCTATCATCAAGTTTGTTAAACTTCCTAACACCAGATTCTACACCTTGAGCAGCTTTAACTAACAAACCCTCTTCAACCTGCTTAGTTCCCTTCCAAACACCATTTTCATTTGTAATTGGTTGTAAGTTATCAGGCCCAATTATATCAACCACACCTGCGATTGTTTTACCATCTGAATTTTGTATTTCTAATCCTTCTGATTTATTACCCCAGTTTGCAGCACCGACTTTACGACACTTAACTAATGCACCAGATGCATATGCACTTGGCCATACCGAATATCTTGACTTAACCTTATGATAGCAAGCATCTTTTGATCCACTACTCTTTCCTTTCTTATCTTTTACCTCACTTAAAATATCGTATATTGTTCCTGTCTCTGAACGATATTTGTCTTTTGGATCTTCAATAATATACTCTACAACCAACTCATCTCCTTCTTCTACATTATTCTCTGCGAACCAACCACGATTTACTTCAATTGCCAACTCAATAGCACCATCAGAATACACAGGATCATAATCCTTTGGTTCTAATGATTTTATACTTTCAATAATCCCATCCTTTCTAACGAAAGCAACTTCAAGTGGTATTGTTGTCTCAGTCATATGGAATGACTGTTGTGCAATACGATCAAATACAAATAGCATACCGCTATTTTCTTTTAAACTTTCACGGAACATCAAACCTTGTTTAAAATCATTTTGACTCTTGGGAACCTCTAGTCGTAGAGGTAGAGTTGTGTATTGTTCTTTCATTTTTTTCTTAGGATCAGTTGAAACCATTGTTGGTGCTGCTGCACTTGATTTTTGTGGTTGATTAGGGTCTTTTGCTACTTTTCTTCTTCTTGCACTATCTCTCTCTTTTTTACTCATAGATGCTCTCTTCGATGATGAAGTGCATTTAGGAGTTGTATTTTGTCCGGGCTGGCGAGCACATGGTTTCCCGTCATACTTTCCACCCACTTGAACCCAACCTTTAACTTTTCTACCAGATTTGGTTGTACCACTTGACTTTCCAAACCATGCTCGAAGACCTTCTTCGTTTACCTCTTTACTATCAAGATAGTCTGCAGCAGTATCTAAGTAATCAGATGCTTTAGTTATCTTTGATTGAACCCACGCTTTGAAATTTTTCTTACTACGAGAATGTTTTACAATGCGTTTGGATGCTCTTCCTGCAGTTTTGAGTTGATTACGAATCATCTCTGGTTCATGATCACTATCCTTAGTTTCCTTCATAAGAAAACCATCATCACGAACAGTATGTCCATCAGGAATGGGCATACATTTTTTCTCAGTGTTGCAATAGTAGTATCCTTTTTTACAGGATTTCATTATTCTGCAGTTTTTGTATCATTATTATTTAGAAAACCTTTCTTTAGTAACTTTGAGAGTTCTGTCGTAGACCCCACAAACAAAGCATTATTGGTGACATTTCCTTGTGTTTTAGTAATATCCTCATCAATTTCTTTGACCTTTTTCTGTAAGTCCATTAGTTTATCTGTGCTATCAGCAACAGATTTAATTAATTGGCCTGCAACTTCATATGCTCTTGGACTCGCACTCTCTCCAGCAAGTTCCATAATTCCATTAATTGCTTCTTGTCCTTTTTCAATCAATGAATATAATTGACCTCTTGTATAATTATAGTCTTTTTCAACATCATCCTTCTTAGGTGTAATATCAGTTGCAGAATCACTCTTTCTTGCACATCCACCCTCTTGTATAATATCAGTTTCTACGTTAAGTGATTTTTCAATACTACCAAAATCTGTGTTCATCATGAGTCTGTCCTTGTAGCAGGATTAAATGAAAGTGAATCTGTAAAGATGCTTGATGTTTCACTAAATCCGAAATCATCTCCAACATCAATTAGATTATCGTCTGCTGTAGTTAATTTATTAATCTTTGTATTTTCAGGATGTGTTGCCTTAATTGTTTTACTATATCCTCTCCTGACATTCAATGATGTTGCATTAGGTATTTCCTTAATTAACATTACCTCACTATCAATTACAATACGATCATTTACAGCAAACTGTGAGGAATCATTAACTGTGAAATTAGTTGCTGATTTATTCAGTTCAAATGTTAATACAGCAGTATTATCATTGTCATAGTCCTTAACTGCTTGTGGAGTTGTAACATACCTGAGTTCTCTCCTTGCATTCTCTCTGTCCATATTTGTATGATAATCCACCTGAACTTTTTTGATGAGTCCTTCTGGAGTATCTGCGACTGGGCCAAATAAGAATGTTTTTGCAGTAAAATTGAGTGTATATATTAGTGCTCTTCTGGTAGCAAAATCTCCCTCATAATCATCTTGGAATCCAATATTATCCAACACAACACTTATATCTCTTTTTTCTCCGATTACTTTTATCAAATCTATTGATAGATTGAATGATGGTTGAAAGAACGGTAATATTTGCTCTAAAATTTGTAAACCATCATCGTTTAATTTAACAAGTATATTTAATTCAAATCCTATATTGTAAGGCACAGGCATGAATACTTTTCTTAAATTCGTTCCGTCAGATGCCTTGAATGTTTGAGTAACACTTGATTTTCTTGTTGGATCATAAACCAATGTCGTCATCTCAAATGACATTCTTGGTAAACTAATTTGTGTTGCTCTATTTAATTCTGGTTGTTGTTCAATTCTTGCCAAAAACTTCTGCATTGGGCCATATGCCAATGCCACTTTCATATCACTAATAGATTTTCCAGCGTTGTCTTTATGTCGAATATGAATATCATTAAACAGTGTTCCAAATGAAATGACTGTTTTTCTAAGTATTTCGTGATAAAAATATGTGCCTAACATTAGTAAGTACCAAATGGATTAGTTTCTGCAAAATCAATGATAGAATCTGCTTCAATTTCAAATTCGTCATTTTCAGTGTATTCATCATATATATCTCTCTGATCATATTCACGTATGTTATAAGTGACAAATTGAGTGGTTCCGAAGGATACATTTACAGTTGTAGAACTTGAATTTACAGTTCTTTGTGACAGGGTTACTGTTCCTGCACCAATAGATAAAACTGTTCCTCCAGCACCTATAACATTATCGACTGCTGAAATTGCAGCACCAACCACAATACTTGAAGTATTGATTCCAATTATTGATGTGCTAACTCCAACAGTGGCAGATTTAGTGCTTGTAGTATTAAAGAATACTGTATTTGATCTAATACTTTCTCCGGGAATGAATCCACTGATAGTTGTTCCAATACCGACATTTGATACTTTGAGAATCTTCGTATCTACATCCCATGATTTAACTCTTGCCTCTGTAAGTGATGTTTCACCAATAACGAGATCATTGATTAAGAAATTACCACGACCAATAATAATATTTGGGTCACCAATAGTAACTGATGGTGTGGAGGTATATCCAGAACCGGGATTCGTAATACGGAAAGATTGTAATTGAGTATTTCCTGCATTAATAATTGCGGTGGCAGTAGCAGTAGTTCCAATTCCAGGCCCTGCAATCGTAACTGATGGTGTAGTTGTGTATCCAGTTCCTTCATCAGTTATGTTTAGTCCTATTACACCTTGTCCAACCGTTACAATTCCACATGTTGCAATTGCACCACTACCTCCACCACCTATAATTCTTATACTTGGAGCAAATGTATATCCAGATCCGGGATTTATAATAACAATTTCTTTAACGGAGAATACACCTGCTCTTTCAGTCGTTATTGCAACTGCAGATGCGTTTGCACCACCAGCGACCCTATTAGTGCCTATAGCAACTGTTGGAGTTGATGTGTAACCACTACCATCATTTAATACTGTAATACCACTTAGATATCCTGATGAAGCAGAGATAGATGCCGTGGCTGTTGCAGTTTGTCCCGATCCAACAAGATTCAATGTCGTTATGAATCCTACGTCCTCAATTTCCTCATCAATTGCCTGAATACCAGTATCAATAATTTCATCCTCATATTCAAATAGTTCACATTGAAGTTCATAAACATAATTCTTACCTAACTGATAGAAAGGTTTTTCATGTTCTACAAACTTTACTTCAAATAATCTACCTCCTAGTGGAAAATAAACTAGGTCACCTTCACGAGGTCTTGTTGATAATTCATAATCATCTGCATCCATAAAAGGTGCTATAAAATCTTCAAACCTTTCTCTTGATATTGTTAATGTAACTTCATCTCTCAAACTTACACCAAACTTAGTCATTACATCGCCAGCACCTGAATATCCTTCATAGGTATTCAAATATGCTTCAATCAAAAAATTATCATCAAACTTTGATGACTCAACTTCCTCTATAATAGATCTTTTATTTACAAATTTTCTAGGAATATATGTTACTTCGACACCATAAATCTTCAGTTGTTCATTGATGATATCCTGAACTAACCTTTGTTCACCTTGAGATCCTTGTAGAAAAAACGGATTTAAAGCCATACATATCACCCAATAAAGTCAAGAGGTGGTAATTCGTATTCCTCTTTTAACTTGGTTAATGCAAATTCTAAGTCTCTTTGACCATCTTCATATATTTCTCTACCATTTAATTCTAATCCACCGGGTAATTTAACTCCTCTAAATTTAATTAAATTTTGTCCCCACTGACGTTTCATAGTTGCAGTCAAATACATCTTAAGAAACATATCATTATAGACTTTTGTAAAATCATCAGGATCTAATATTCTTTGACAATCTATTACTATAAAATCACCTTCTCTAACAGAATTCCAATCCATATCAAGATATAGACGATTCTGTTTCTTATTAAAACGTATTTGTTTATCTGGTGTTAACAAGAAATCAATATCCTCCAGATAACTCTTAACCATTGAAAATTGAAGAAGTTCAACAGAGTTAAAATAGTATAAGTCATTTAAAAATAATTGATATTTAATACTAAACATTCCACCAGAGATGGAACTGCTATCAAATTTGAATATTTTTTCTATACCAATAACTGAATCAGGAACTTGAATAAAGTTAGAATTTTCTACAAAACTTGTAGTTGTCGCACCATATCCACTTATAGCAGTTGAAGTACCTGTGGTAGTTACAATACCTGCAGTAACATCTGCATCAGTTTCTGAAGTTGCTTTTCCTCTATCAATTTCATCTTGAGTAAACTCATGTTTAAGGAACATCTCCTCAACACCATCAAAATGTCTTTCATTAAAATATTGTAAGGCATCATCTACCAGATCATCAATTTGATCATCATCAAGATTTATCTCAAGAACAGGTGCACCTAATTTCCTGAGAGAATAATCAATGAGTTGTTGTCTAGTAGCTGGTTTTGCCATTATTCTGCTTCTACCTCAGATGCTAGATTTTCGTACTTTTCTTGCCACTCAAGTTTTTCAGCCATAATTTTTCCTTTTTCATCAGTATAGTCTTGCATAATTGATAATAATTTCGCTTCCAAAAGTATATTTTGGTTTGTTAATGTAGATATTTTTTGATTATAAATTTTAATCAAAGTGTTCACATCAACGTCATTATTTTGATTGTTCATGATTTTTAGAATGAGCCACCATCAATCGTAGTGGTATACATTGGTTTACTAGTATATGTAGTCGAAACATTGGAAGGTACTTTTCCAGTCGTCGCTCCATTTAGTAATAGTTGAGCAGAAGTATTGAATGTTCCTTCAACACCGATCAATGTCACAGAAGTTGTATTTGATGTTGTTTTAACAATACCATTCTGTGATCCACCACCTGCCTGTCTCATGTATTGACCAGCAACAACACTTAATGCACTTCCTAATGTTAATACAATCTCAGTATTTGTTGTCATTACCTGAGTTGATGTAAATGTAGCAGCACTTGGAGCATCAGTTGAGTTCTGTAAACCAGTGCTGTCAAAGTAAACAATACCATGAGTTGCGAAGTCACCTGCCTGATAATAGATACCTTTAATATCTAAATTACCTCTTGTTCCAGTTACAACTTCATTTGTTACTGTTGCATCAGGGATATAAGTGAAACTTCTTGCAGGAGCCTGACTATTCTCACCTGTGCTATCGTTATATCCAAAGAAACCTATTTTATTATTTGAGGTTCCAGAACTTACATTGTAGTTGAATGAAATACCACGGTCAGTATTAGTATCAAATCCGTGTGTAATTGTCAACTGAACTGTAGTTACAATTCCAGCAGTTGTGTTGTTACTAATGAAGACTGTACCAATACCAGTGCCACCTGAAGGTGCTTGATATGAATGAATGGTAGTATTACCGGGAATTGAGGAACTACCCGCAATAGCATCTCCTGTATTAATACCAACAACAGAATCAAGTACAACTGTAGATGTTCCAGATCCAACTGTAGTCATTACAGTTCTCTTACTGGTTACATCACCAACACGCATAATTGCGTCGTTGACTGTTGCAGTTGTTGAGTTAACTTGAGTTGTTGTACCATCAACTTGTAAGTCACCCTTAATGATAACTGTACCTTCATTACTTAATCCACTTGGATATGGGTCAATGAATAATTGATTACCACCACCAGATTGAGTCTGAATGATGTTTGATGAAATTCCAATATTTCCTACTTCTATCTCACCTTGTACTATGATCCCATTGGATTTAGTCTCAATTTTTTTAGCCCCATTATGATATAACTCAACTGAGCCACCATCAGTAAATTTCGCTTGAACTGCATTATCAGCAGCATTTTTAACTTGAACTAAACTACCTGTGATATCAAGTCCACCAGTTCCAACATCCTTGATCTTGCTGTTGGCCCCATCATGAAATATTCTTAAATCTTGTCCATCACCGAATTGTGCTTCGACGTTATCGGGAAGATGTATATTAGAGACAAATGTTACACCACCTCCAACATTCAACTTACCACCTACAAAGAGGTTCTTTTCAATACCAACACCACCTTCTACTATGACGGCACCAGTATCTTTATTAGTTGACTGAGTTGTAATATTAAATCTTACGTCAGCACCCGTGAAGGTTAATTGATCAGTTCCATTCTCATCATATTCAATTTGAGAATCTGAACTTCCAGCATCACCTTGTGTGCCACCACCAAATCCTAGTTTGGTATCATCTGGAACTCTTATTTCACCAGTTCCATTTGGGTTTACAATTACATTTCCATCAGTATTTGTTGATGAGAATGTATTACCATCTAACGTTAAATTATCTACATTCCATTGGTCTACCTTTCTGTTTTGATCCAGAATGGCGACGAATCCATTAGCAGCAGTTGTTGGGTTTGCCTGACTAGCAACCTTACCCGGCTCAATACTTAATAAGTCGGTGTAATATCGACCACCAACTATTCGTGGGTTATCACCGGAGTCACCAGCGAATAATCTACCACCAAAATTACCATGAGTTCCTACTCCGACGGTTAAACCTAATTCACCGAAGTTAAGAGTTGACGGTTGGGCTATGCCCGTCGATCTTTTGACTCGTATTATGCTGGCCATTTAGAAGTTTCCTCCATTGATATCTAAATTTTGTACTGTTCCGGGTGTCAGTTGTAAAGTCGCTTCAAATTTTTGAGTTGAGGAGTTGAAAACTAAAACCATCCCATTTTGAGGGTTTAATATGTCAGTGTCACTTAATCCTGCTAGGGATCCACTAACATTACCTGCTAAAGAGGATACAACTCTCGTTGCATTTTGTTGTCCAACTCTAACTTTGATGTCGGCCATCAGCGAGTCACTCCTTGTCTTACTAAAACTGATCCTTCAACAACTCGTGTTACTTCACCTGCACTATCCGAAACAATTACGTCATAAACGTATCTTCCGGGTTTTAATCCAGCAGTTGTTGTGCTTGTTAATCCAACTTGAATTGAACCGTTATCAGCGTTTGATACTGATGCGGTAAAAGTTGCTGCAACACCTGTGCTTCCTGAATGTTTTCTCATTTGAGAAGATACCGTAAATCCAGCTAAATTTAATGCTGAATTAGTTGATGTATTTTCTAATGAAAATGTTTGTTGGAAAGTAGCACCAGTGTTGATTGTCAGATTGCTAACATATACAGCTGCCATCTATGAAATGATATTAGATCTATACTTTATTTATATTTTAACCATCTATGAATTTTTTTCGATTAAATCGCTTAAAAGTCTCTTGAGTGTATCTACCTCAGACTTTAAACTATCTAATTCAGATTTTTCGATAGTTTTTCTATTTTTCATCTTCTTATATGCCATATAACCAGAGGTATCACAATTAATGATAGCCCCTGATTTCTCATCACGGTAAAGATGTTTGTGTCCTTCAACTGGAATCATGCTAATGCGATTGCTCTTATGTCCTTAAGTCTTGGTGCTTCGGCTTCATTTGTACCACTAAACACCACCTTAATTACAAATCCTGTAAATTCTTGAAGATTATCAGCACTAAACTGGTATTCTAAGAATTCACCACCAGTGCTAGATGGAACTAAAGCATCTGGTCTTCCACTGTTTCTAGAGAGATCAATAACTTCATCACCAAAACCATCACCATCAGTGTCGAGTAAATTATCAAATCCGGGGAACAATTCATATGATTGTTCACCTGCACTCACCTCATCACTGAATAGTTTATACAACACCCTAAAGTCTGCTGATTCTGGTCTATTTGCAGTAACAAAGACTTGTAAAGAAGTTGCTGGTTGTTTCAAATCAATTCGATTTGAAATGTAAATTCCTGCGTGTGGATCATTAGTATTTAGTTTTACTCTTTGATCTGATGCATAATCAGATATTGGTTTATTCAATCTATTTCTAATATAGAGAATTGAACCATTCATTGTATCAAGAATTGGAGAAAGGTTTCTATCACCAGATAACATCCTAACTGCTAAAGTGCTTGATCTATTCTTAGGAAGAGAATTTAAATATGCTGTCTCGTTTACAGGAGATGCCACAATTCTTGGAGATTTTAAAGAATTAATTGAATTCATCTTAACATCCTCGAATCCTTGATCTAAGAATGCAACTTCATTACCACCTGCACTTCTACCACTAACACTTCTGACTTTCGCAGACAATGCAGTTTGGCCAGGAGTTATGAAATTAAATCTTGGGTAAATCTGATTATACTGAATGTTCTGAGAAGCAAAGATCTCATCACCACCACCAATTCTATTATCGGTAAAGTTAGCCATGGTGTCTCCCTGAGACCTATTTGGTAAATGAGCACCTACTCCAGTTCCACCTCTATTTGCACCTCTGTCAATTTGAATGTAATACTTATCAATATCACTCTCAGTTACCAATAGTGTTGGTCTAGTTGAGAATTGATGTTCTGAGTTTATACCTGTTAATGATAAACCATTCAATTCATACTTTTGAACTATGCTTCCTTTTGCATGTTCACGAATTGCTGAACCATCTATACCCCTCACAGATATATCAAGTGTTTTATCATCATTTTGAATACCATCATAGAAAATAATTTCATTATTAACTTTTAGATATCCCTTAGATGTTGTGATACCTTCAAATCTAGAGAATTCACTTGTTGCAGCAACACCAGAAGCTGCAGGATCTGATACAAGTAACTGAGTATCTCCAATATCAAGATCAGCATCAAGCACCATTACCTGAGTGTCTGGTTCTACGTTTGATATTTGAAGTTTATCTACACCAGAGTGCATTCCATGATTGTATTGTGATACTTCAAGAACATTACCTGTATGAAGATCGTCAATAACAGTTGAATCACCATCAACTAAAATATTGGTACTGCTACCATCTTGAACATTAGTAAATGTCTTATTACCCGGAACGAATCTCAATAATTGTGCATTATTTCCAAAATTCTCACCTTGAACATCAGTGAGATATAAGGTATCGACTTGATTACTTTGAAGAGATCCAATAGTGAGTTGTGCTCCAGTTCCACTTCCTATACCACTTGAGGATGTTACGATACCTACAACATCTCCCACGGAGTATCCAGATCCTCTGTTACTAATACCTGCGACAGCAGTAACCTTGTCTCCGGGAGCTGAACTGGTGTTTATGGTAATTACCAATCCCGTTCCATTACCAGTAATCGCAAAGGTATTAGCAGTAGTACCAGACAAAGCTGATGGATATCCAGATCCTTTACTAGATACAGAAAGTGTACCAACTTTACCACCAACTCTTTCAATTCTTCCTCTTGGTGATGTGGTGATACCTGCGGCTGTAGCAGTTCCTTCACCAATAATTTCACCGATATTTAATTGACCACTGGCAGGTACATGTGAGTCAATCTTAACTTTTAGTTTTCTAGGTAAAGTACGTAATGCGTTTGGTAATAAATTAGATACCTGTGCACTTTCATAATTTAATTCAGGGTTATAGAAGAATAAAGTAGCGTCTCTTGATTTGGCAAAATCAGCCTTGTAAAGAGTAAACTTAAGATCTTCAAACTGACTTGCAGTCCAAATAGAACCGTTTTGAGATTTAAATAAACTACCACCAATATACTGTTTGGATATAATAATACTTTCTGCATCAGGTAGTGTTTGTGTTCCAATAGTGGGCTCACCCATTCTACCTACCCATGCTTCATAATTATCACTTGAAGGTGCTAATAGAACTACTGCATAATCTTGTCCACCCTCAAGGTAAATTGGTGATGGGAATTTTATGTTTGTTGCCACTGATGCATCTTCAGAAATATTAATCTGTGAAGGTTCAAGAACAACTTGAGCATAATCCTGTAACAAGATAAGTGTAGGAATACCAAGTTCAACAGTTCTAATCTGAACTGTAAGTTTTTCTCTTTCATCTTTTGATCTAAAAAATAGATCAACTGATGTTAGGAAAGCTCCAGATTCGTCAACAGTAAATGATTGTGCTAGAGGGTCATCATATTCAATAACAACTGTCTCACGAATAACGTTAGTAACCTCAGTAACGTTAGTAACATTGGTAACTTCAGTCACGTTAGTAACATTGGTAACATCAGTAACCTCAGTCACGTTAGTAACGTTTTGAGTAATCTCTTCGGTAACGTTTGTTATATTGAATACAACGGGTTCTGGAGGTGGTGGTGGAATACGAACGACCACTGAAGACTGTCTAAATGTATCTACAACACCACTTGTACGGTATGGTGTTTCTACTTCAGTGATTGATGGATCACCTAATAGTGGTCTTCCATTAGTTTCACTTGATGTTAATTTGAAAGTTTTAGTTCCATTTGTAAACATCAATGGTGGTGAAGGAACTGTCAAAGGATCCCTGAAGAAGAACGATCCATTTAGATCACCCAATATATCAGTTACCAATCTTATGTTTGATACAGTCGCTGTGGCCCCACTTTCCTGACCAACTAAAGTTAATCCACTAGTTATAAATCCAAAGAATCTTCCTTGTGCTTCCTCAACTAATGAAGCAACATCAATATTTAAAATTGTAGATGCTGATGAATATACACTAGGAACTGTAAGACTTGTATTATATGGATCAGTTGTAAAAGTTGTTGTTGGTGCAGCTATACTACCCGTCTTATGATTTGGTGCGCATGTTCTTGCCACAAATATTCTATCTGCTCCATCAAAACCCTCAACAATTTCATTAATACTAAAAGCACCAGAACTCATTGAAATTTCAATTAATTTTGGAATAACATCGATACCACTCGTACTATCAAAGAAAGGATATAATCTTGTAGTGGGTTTCATTCCAGAAACATCAAATTGAACGTTCCTAGATCTAATATGAGTATCAGGTTCACTACTTATTATTTGATCAGATGTCCATGTGCCTTGAACATCACCTAAAACAGTTCTTGTTCCACCATCAATAATAACATTTCTTGTCCATGTATCAGCACTTGGATTTAGAGTCATTCTTCCTCTAAATGTCACAATATTAAATGGGTTTACATTTTCAACCCTTGAAGCAAGTGGTTGTGTTATCCACTGTCTCTCATCATAATCAAGAGTTATTAGATCACCAGTTTTTCTTATACCAGAATCTAGTAATGCTAGATCATCTGAAAAATCTGCTGTATTTGAATTAAGTGAAGGATTTAGTGCTAATTCAGGTTTGACTGAATAGAAGTCAGTTGGTGTTACCAAATGCTTCTGACTAGCAATTATATCGCACTTACAATCCGGGTCACTTCTATCAAGTAAACTAGCATCTTGGAAATCATCAACAAAAAATCCAGTTTTAAATCTAGATAAACCATCAGCATCTTGAATTTGAAGTGATTTGGTATCTAATTCTAACAATGATAAAGAAGTTGCAATCTCTAAATTTTCTATTCTATCTTCTAATCCACCAATATCTCTCATGGTGTATCTGCGGTTATCGAGTAGTTTGATAACTGCGTCTTTTGGATTGTAAAGATATGGTGGTAACTCAATTGTACCAATAGTCATCGCAGTTTCAACATCAAGAGGAACCAATGGTTCTTGTGATGATACACCCTTAAGTATCTGGAACTCACCTCTTAGATAGTCAGGGCCTCTGGAATCAGCAATATCTAAAACAAGTTTATCAATTCTTGGTAGATAAAAACTAAAATCTACTACAGACGATTCATTTGGTGCTGGAATTAAGGTTGGATTACCTGTTCCTGATTGACTAAAATCTCTACTAGCAAAGTCAAAAGGAGATGTTGAACCAGTAAAATCTTTAACTCTTGGTCTAAAATCAAGAGCATCTGATGCTCTTAATCCATTAGAAAATAGAGGTACATCTTTAAAACTTTCTACTGGATACGAACTAACTGTATAAACATCACCCGTATCATCTGAAGGAACTGTAAATTTATTGTAAAATACTTTTAATATTCTAGATGGGACTTGTGCACCATCCTTTCTCACTAATCTGGAATAATCATAATATTCATCTCTTTGACCTTTATCTAAGATATAATTAGAAGTTATATCTTTAAATTGACCAAGTGTTATACCCTGTAAATTAGTTGTAATACTAGATTCTTCAAATGTTATTGATTCTCCAATAATAAATTTATTTCTAGTAAGATTAACTATTTCTACTGTTGTTGCATTTACTTGTCCTACTAAAGCTGCAATAGCACCACTTGTGGAACCTATGATTTTTTCACCTAAAACAGTTGCTGTATTGAGTGATAATCCACTTACAAAAATTAATTTATCTGGAGTTGGAGCTACTCCTGTTGTGGATTCAAAAACTTTAAGTACTTTTGTTACATCAGTTGTGTTTAATGATATTTCTTTATCATCAATTCTTAATCCATAACTTGGACTATGAGTTAATCCATGAGTAGCAATACCCACTGGACTAGCTTTAGAAATAGTAATCGAATTTGCTCTTGATAATACTTTACTTTTTGGAGAGATTACATTTTTCTGTACAGTAAGAGTTATTGTTGATGCAGTATTTGATAATCCATTTATAGTTACTGTAGAATTATTATTACCCAAAACAACTTGTGATCTATCTAACTCTTGATAAGTTCCATTTGTGTTTAAATTTACTGAGTATCTTTCACCATCAAATGGCACAAAGAATGCACTTGTTATCCCAACATCAGATAAACTTACAGTAACTGAACCACTTGAAGGTGTTTTTTGTATCTGTTTTTTAACTAAAATACTTGATGATTCTAAAGAAACATCAGAAACATTTCTTTTAGCAAGTTCTGCAAAAAGTCCTTTACTTACTTTTAATATTTTTGGACGGGCAATATGAATACCTGTTGGTGTAGCACTTGCCAAAACAGTTCCTACAGAAACACCAGTAACAGTTGTAGATGCTGCTAACGTAACATTCTGCAAATTATCTGTTATAGCACTAACTCTATTAATTCTTGGAGCTGCATCTGATGTTAAATTAACAATTATATGATCATTAATTTTTAGTGACCCAAATGTTATACCAGCACACTTTAATACATTTGAACCATCAACATTAACTTCGTCTCCAATTCCAAGTCCTTTAATAGGAATAGCTTCAAGCAATAAGTCACCATTAAAATGTGCCCCTGTTCCAAATGGATTACTAGAAAATACCGATAAAACGTCCTGTGTACCGTGCTTCAAAACTGCTTTAGTGGATCCATCATCTCCTGAAATATTTCTTACAAGATCTAATCTTCCATTGATTCGTATCTGCTCACCTGCAATAAATGTTCCAGACACATTTCTAAGTTTTATAGTTGCACTTCCACCACCCTGAAATGCAGCAAAACCACTAGCACCACTTGTTAACCCTTCAACAAATGATGTAGCAGGTAATTCTGTATTTGATACTGCCAAGTTCAATATCAAATTAGTAAACATTTGCACGTCAAAGACATACAAATCATATACTGTAGAAGCATCGGTATGTTTTCCATTAGCATTCTCTAATGCATATGCTCTTGCACTACCTATTTGAGAACCCTGAGCCGTACTATTTCCACTACCAGATCTTTGATTTAATAATTGTATTGTAGTATCTTGATTTAAACCAAGTTTAGGTGCACCTCTAAGATTATTTAATTTAAATAATGTTCCTAATGCAAAGTTGACAGCAGAATTTTCTAAATTTTCTTTATCTCTTGGTTTATCTACATCAATAACTGAAGTGCCAGATTTTTCTACATCATATCCTCTAACGTATGCTTTACCGGGGGAAACTTTAACACACATCAATTCCTCTACAGGAATATTACGCATATCTGTAGTTTCACCTGCTTTATAGACACCTTCATTTGAAAGCCCGTCATTTAAACATTCATTAACTTCTACACTGTAATTACCTACAGAATAGTTTCCAGATTCTTCATAAGTTCTTTTTGCGAAATAATCTTTAATTAATGAATATTCTGCTTTAGGTGTAGTTCTTTTTAATTGACCATTATCAAGACGAACTAATTCTACGAAGTTCTTATCATTAAAATCTGTTAATGGTTTTTTAATTAACTTTGTAGATATTTTTAATCTATCAGCACCGGGAGCTGCAAAATTGGAGAATCCTCTTGCGTTATCATATAAAGAACTATCATCTTTTGCAGTAATTATTTCCTCTTGAATGAAAAGACCAACTCTATAATTTGGTGTATTTGTATATGGATCTAGTACAATTTTATCACTAGTAACATTTACAAAATGTCCACGAATAAAGAAGACACCATCGGCTATAGAAACTGCTGAACCTACCCTAGATGCATCACTATCAATCAAAGTAGCTACAGTTTCACCTGATGCTATTTGTGTGTTTCCATAAGTGATAGTCTCTTCTATGAGGAGATTTTCACCATCTTCCATAAAAGAAACATTCTTGTCAGTTCCTGAATCAAGATATTTGACAAATATTGTCAAATCAGTAATATCATTTGCATCTGATGGTAACGCATAATTATCTAACTTTATTCTAATTCCTGTATTTTGACCTACTAAGGTTTTACCCTTCAAATTTTCAATGTAGAGGGATACTGGAATACCTAAATGATCTGAATTTAACTTAATAGAGTAATACTCATAATCATAATTTGTATTTCCGGGGATCACCATCGATCCCTCTTTAAATATATGACTACCAAAAGACTCAACTTGATCCTGTAATATTGACTGTAAAGTTGTTAATTCACGAGCCTGTACAGGTTTACCCGGATTAAATAATACCCGATAAAATTGATTATCCTTGGAAAAGTCGTCGAAATATGGACTTATATTGAGATTCGTTTTTTGTGGCATTTTTTAAAATTCCAGAATAATTTTGATGTCTTCTTTTTGTCTTGAATTTCTTGTAATAGTAGCCCTATTATCAATGTATAGTAAATCACCTGACCCTTTATTTATTTCAGGAGAAGCAAGACCACTTGTGAAAGAAACACCGAGAGCAACATTACTACTATTTACCGTAGTAATACCAGCACTAAATGTTGTTTCTACGGATCCACTTCCTCCGGGAAAAGCAACCTGACGGTTTGTTGATTGGAAAGGTATTTCTTGACCACCAAATTTCACATTCTGATAATCAGTTTGATCTGATCCATTTCCAAAATACAAAGACCTATCTTGAATATATTTCAAGACTTTAGTATCTGCATCAAAAGAAGCAATATATCCAGTGGCAGTGCTACCAGTTCCAGTGGCCTGCTCTATCTTATTACCTATTACAGGAGTTCCTGCAATTGTCTCAAATTTAATTGCCTTTAGAGATGAGAAGGAACTTCCAGTATAAACTGAAGTAGTTCCGAATGAGGTTGGATTTTTTATTAAAGATACTTGTGCAAATTTAGTATCAACTGGAAAATCCTTTGTAGAGTCATCAAATCTAGCATAAACTAAAACTCTATCTGCACCTAATTCTTGATATAAATCAAAACCATGACCTTTTGATGGAGGTATAATGGTAATTAATTTAGCAGGAGTATTTGCTACTACAGCCGCAGTATTTGCACTACTTAGATCAACAACTCCAAAAGTATATCCTTGTCCACCGTTTGATACCGTTGTATTGGTTATTTTACCACCAGTGATATCAACAACTACCTTTCCACCTGTGCCATCACCTAAAATATCAAATTCACCACCAGTTCCAGTATAATTATCTCCTTGATTATCAATATATACTTTCTTTATTTGGTTGTTATGTATGGTAGAATCTCCATTTTCACGAACTGATTGTATTTGAGCATCAATTGAAGTAGGCCAATCATTTGGTAAAGCAATAAATTCAGTTGAGTCAAATTTTATAATATCACTTGGATTCACTGTAAATAGGAATTTCCAAACATAACCATCTTGACTTTGACCAGCTGCTGATGGTTCTAAGTCAGTAAATGTAGGTTGATCTTCCGATGCATTTCCTGTTGTGTTTATCCCTGATGATCCATTATCAATACAAATATAAACATTAAAGTTTTCATTCATTACATAGTAATTTGAATTATATAATCTCGTTGCTTTTGAGTTTGGTGCAGAATTAAGTGTACTATAATCATGACGATACATGTCATACTTAATTCCCTTTGTCCAATCAATACGTCTAACTAATCTTCTAACATTTGTTGATGTGACCCTTTTACCAAAAGTTGTCGTATCACCAATATGATTTACATTATCAATGTTATCGGTAGGATTTGGAGTAGCTGTATCCCAGTTATTCTGTCTACCAAACGCAGTAGTAGGATTTGCAGGATTTGGTAGTCCGACACAAACATAATAAGAATTAGTTGTAGAAGATACCCCTGCAACAAAATTACTTGCGTTTAATATTCTAAACTGGTCTGTAACAATTGCTGGCATTTATTTATTGTTTTTTTCTATATTTATACTAGAAATCATCATGGTGTGTGACCTTTCCTAAGTGCTCCAGTATCACGAATACCAAAGACTCTTCTTTGGATGGTTGGGAAAGTTGAAATTCCTAATCCATTACCGCTTATAATAGTATTTCCAGTAACGCCAATTGCTATTGGATTATTTCTGGATATTGCAGCACCACCACCACTAGAATTAGTTAGATAACCCCATGAGAATTTACCCCTAGTTCTTTCTCTTACATATATCACACCATTCATACTTGCATGAGGGGTTGTGCAATAATACACAAATGATGTATGCCCAACTCCAGCAGTATTGAATGTTAGAGTTCCATTTGATAGGTTGTTATTTGTAACTCCTTCGGGTGCGGTTAATGCTGCTCCACCATATGTTTTTGCTATTCTTATTGGATGAGCTCCTATAGCACTAACAATGCTTAATACATCACCTTCATCGAGATAAATGGTTCCATTTGCTGCATTTGATAGGGGAGTTTGTGTACCAAATTCCGATCTGTGCTTACCATTTAAAACATAATTACTATTCCCATTTGCTGTGAATGTAACGCTGTATGGTAGGTTTACCTCGGCATTATTTATTCCAGTGGTGTTTATACCAGCTCCCTTAACATTAACTTCAATCTCTGCATTATTTGAATGTCTATTAATATTCTTGATAATATAAACATTATCTAAGAATGTTCTTCCAATACCAACTACATCGTTATCATTTCCACTCTCATTTAAACTTGTTACACCATGACCCACATTAGTATTTGATATAAAGATTGGCATGGTAGGTAACAAATCAGTGAATGCCTGACCAGATGCAGCTTGTAATCCAATTCTAAGTCCTGAAGTTGAACCTATAGTTATTGTAGAAATACCTGTCACTATACCAGAGAAACCTTTAACATGAGTGATGTTTGAAACTGTTTCTTCAATTGGTTCAGGTGAAGATATCACTACGTTTGGACTTGCATTGATTGTATTTGTTACAATTCCACTTGAGGAATCTGATGTTGAAGTATCACTGAATAATTCTATTGATCCTGTATATCCAGCACCTGCGTTTGTGATCGTCACAGAAGTCACAACACCATTAGTAATATTTGCAGTTGCAGTTGCAGTTGTTCCTCCAGAAACCACTGATATTGGAGGATTTGCGATTAATATGGAAGTTGAACTGCCAACATATCCCTTACCACCATCAAGAATTGATATGGCAGATATTGTGCCAGTTCCTGAAACTGTTGCACTTAATTTTGCTGGTCTTGATCCTAAATTATCAAATATTTGAGTAGAGAAGTTAATACTTGATACTGCAGAATCATTATCCTTCTCATATTCAAAGAAGTTAGAATCGTCAACATATATTCTATCAGTTGATACACCAATATCACCAATAATTTTTGCTGTTGGGAATACTAAAGGTTCAATTGAATCTCTGGCTTTTGAAACAATAACACCATTTACAACCTTATCAATCTTTTGCTTACTCCAACTCAAAGTCTTTAAAGATGCAGAGTCATTAATTCCTACACCAGTGTAGATTTCTGTTTCAAAAGTATCAACAGTAGTGATACCTGAAACAGTTCTCTTTTTCTGCTGTTGGTCTACTATCAGTCTTGTATTTGCATTTGTAAGTGTAGTTACATCAGCATTTGCTTGAAGTTGAACTAAGTCACCATCTTTTATAGTTTCTTTTGCATCTATTTCAGAAACATCTTCTGCAGAAGTACCTTTGTAGAAGAATATTGTAATATTATCATCAGGTTCAGGTGCCACTGTAAAGTTAAATGTTGTTCCACCTTCAAATGTATATGAAGATCCGGGTTCTTGTAATACACCATTTACGTATATTACAAGTAGTGAATTCATATCAATAAGTTGAGAATCAACTGAAGCACCAATATCAAAACTTAACAATTCCTGATTGAGTCTAAGTGGGAATCTTGTTCTTACACCATTCTGCAAACTATTAATTGGATCGATGAAATCAAATTCACCAAAGTCCCAAGCAGAGAACTTATCTGTAAATATTTCAGTAACTTCTAATGTGAAATCTTGTAGTGTTGCACCTCTTGCAGTTACTAGTCCAACTGGTTTAATAACATCACCAACTTTGAATGAATGTCCAGGCCTTGTAATCTTAAAGGATTCAATTTCAAATAATGTCGATCCAATACCTACAGTAGAACTAGAACCAACATTTAATGATACGAGTAAAGATTCACCAGTATCAGTTGTTGGGCCTATTCCTAGTCTAGAAACACCTTGAACTGCCATGTTGTCATATGTTGGTTGTGGGAATTGGAATCTTGGATTTACATAATCTGTACCACCAGCACCGATGTTAATATCTAATGTTCCACCCACACCAATGTTTCCAGTTGCTGAAGCACCAGTACCTGCTCCTCCACCAAATCCAATGAAAGCAGTAATAGTATTTGTCGTTACCGCAGTAATTACAGTTGCAATACCAGCAATCGGATCAGGTAATCCTGTAGTTTTAGAAAGTGCACGAGGATATGCGTGATTTGATGCGAAATTGTCTCTTGAGCATGTAAATACAACACTTCCAGTATCAATACCAACAAAGTTACCAGCACTTAATCCATGACTTGCTATTGTTAATGTGAGCAATCCAGTATGTGAAATATATGTTGCGTTAGTTGCAGTTCTCTGGGTTGCAGCAAATATATTATTACCTGATGCATTTGTTCTAATTGATCCAACACCAGCACTTACAAATCGATGTTCGTACGCTAAGTCAGTAATACCGATAGCAACTGTGCCTCCAACTGGTCGATATCCAGATCCAAAGGATAATGTTCCGGGAGGTCTTGATGGAGATACTGATTGATCATATACTGTTGATCCAATACCTACAGCTGTAATTACACCAAATTGATTTAATATTCCAGTAACAGCAGCACCAATTAGAGGAGCCACTCCACGTCCACCAGATGATCCAACTGAAACAACCATTCCACCCCTTGGAAGTTGATTCTGGTTCACATCAAGATTGCTTATGATCTTATTACCAGTTCCTTCAGAACTAATTCCAGTAAATACTATATCTTGAGCACTTCCCCCAACCTCAATAAAACTATAATTATTGTTCAAATTATTTCCAGTGGTTGGTTTTTGGAATATACCATTAATTAATACAAGAGAACTACCTGTAGTAATTCCAGTTGTGTTTGCACCACCAACTGTCATTCTAAATGTATCTTCAATTCCTGTAAATTTAGTTGATACGTCATCAAATATCTGATTAGCATCATAAGTTTTTCTTAAATAAACTCTACCTTGGAAATCAGATCTTTCTGGTTCTAAATTAGATAAATTTCTGGATAAACTATTTGTTCCTCTTGGAGGATCAGTGAAGTGAACTGTGCTATCAACAATATTGAATGATCCAGAGAATATTCTACCAATTGAAGATATTCCAGATTGACTATGAACTGCTGGTGTGGTTCCTAATTTTCCTCGTGAAACTTCTACAATAAAGTAAGTTCCTATACCAGTCACAGGCCCAACAGTTGTTGTTCCAACTCCAACTGAATTTACTCTCATAAATTCATCATTAAATTTAAGAGAATCACCAATATTAATTGATGATATTCCAGATATACTAAACGCAGTCGTTGTTGATGATATATTTCCACCAATATTATGCTGAAGACCAGTTGTTACTGGTGTAAATGACATTGGAGATTGAATCAATCCATCAACAACCAACACACTCTTCTCTAATTTCTTCTTCATCCCTAATTGATGAGCATTACCAGATCCAACTGTGGCAAATGTAAGTGCGGTTCCACCCTTAGTTGCTGCTATCTGGAATGTATCATTAGTTAATTTTTTAGCAAATACAATTGATGGAACATTAGTATTATGTGCGGTTGTCATTGCAGTAGCAGCAACCCCAATAAATGTTGATTTTGGAGTATAAACTAACTCTTCACCATCGGAGAAGAAATGATTATCAATACTAAACACACCAGTCGATGTATTAATACCAACTCCTGTTGTTGGATTAAATGTTTTCGCAAAAATTGGAACATCATTATGCTTAAGTTCAAAGTCAGTTTTATTTGTTCTTGTTCCATTTTTTGCATTATATTGGAACACACTTACAGACTCACTAATTCTTCCATACTTAAGTTCATCTGGTATATTGCGAATATCAATATCCCTATAGATAACTTCACTTAAATGTTGAATATGATGCTTTCCTGTCCCAGAATCAGGATGGAATTTTAATACAAAATTACTTGATGTAAGATTTGCAGAGAATGTACCAATACCTGATGTACTACCAATTGATACGAATGGATAATGAACTGTATGGGTGTCTGATCCATTATGGATAGCTACAACTTGATGAATTGCATGAGTTGCTCCTGCACCAACAGCAGTCCCAAGTCCGACTTTTACAATACTTCTAATTGCACTAAATTTATTTGAATCTACTCCGACTATATTTGAAACTGCAGAACTTTGAACAGATGATATACCTGACTGTAATATTAATGTTCTTTCTGTACCATCAGGTTGTCCAGCATTTTTGAACCTATGCAATCCAGTAAGGCCTTCTGTACCAAAACCAACAACTTTTGCACTTACTTGAATCTCATTAGACTCTGTATTATGGAAGTTAAGTTTAATAACATTATTCTCAAGTTTTGATGTAAATGTTCCAATAAAGTTTGATGAGAAATTTTGTGCTGAAGAAGTATCTGCATAATATTCACTAAAGAATGAATCTGTGCCATCATGAGTCACATAAATGTCTATATGATTCTTCTCGCCACTTGTAGTGTCCTTTACCTCTGCTGTAGCATAGAAAGCAGAGAAATTAGTTGTGAACCCACTAACAATCGTTGTAGTTGATCCCACAGCAACTCTTGATGTTGTAACACCAGTTAGAGTTACACCTCCAATGGCTTGATTACCACTAATGACAGGATCAGTATTAAATACGTTCTTAAGAATTTTAATATCCAGATCATCATTATTTGGATCTGTAGGACGGATAACCAATCTTGGATTACCCTCAGAAGTTATACCTACAATATTTGCAATTGTTGATGCAGTTGATACGATACTATTTTTTTCGATAGTGAATGTATCCGTAGTATCAGTGAGCACAACTACTTCATCAAGTTGGATTTCACCAGTTATTATATTCCTAGTTTGAACTAAGAATCTAGCAAAATCTGCATCAAGAGGAACATCAATTCTTCCTGTTAAGTTTGCATCTGCATTTGAGAATAGATCACGTATATTATCTACAGTAAGAACCCTATTTGTATTACACTGAATAAACTTAGCAAGTTTTGTATTTTTTAACTTAATAAACTTAGACTTAGTTCCATTATCGATTGTATCAACATCTGATGCAAGATCAAAATCATTAATAGTATCAACTCTTTGCTCAGTAATAATGTCTGCTGAAACAATTGTTCCGTTAGTTTGACCAATTCCTGCTGAAGCTATTGATGATATACCAACATCAGCAAAATTCTTTAATCCACTAGTATGAACTAAACGATTTACTGGATCAATAACTTCATCAAATGTTTTGGGACTTTGTATTGTATATGATAAATTTTGATAATAATGATTGTCACCTAAGACCATAAAGTCTTCACTAAGTCTACCAATTTCATCATTCCAACCTTTGGTTTGACGAAGTGAGTAATCTATATTAAATACACCTTTATTTCTTGTTAAAGTATTAATTGTGGCAACAGTTCCAGAGTTTTCTCCACGAATTTTATCTCCAAGTTTTATTTCAAAAGATCCCTCTAATTTGATAAATTCATCTGCACGATTATCAATAACAAGTAAATCAGTTTTAACAAATTTGTTATTCTTTTCAACTGAAATATTTTCACCAGTTCTAAACTCTGATGATTTTTGAGTTACTGTAAACTGAGGATAATCACTAAATTTAATTATAGTTGCGAAATTCTGAACAGAAAGACCTATACCGGGATTTGTTGCAGTATCTGGTAGTTCAAATTTAACAATAGCTGGATCAGTATTATTGTATTCTGTTACATTAAAGAATACAAATCCATTATCAGGAGAATTAAACCCATCTCCACCTGCGGTTGTAATACCAATATTTTCAACAAATACCTGTTCACCTACTGTAAACTGTGGTGTTGCAAATCCATTAATTGGTGTTTTTAATGTACATGTAACAATACCTGAGTTACTAGTCTCAAGATTAGTAATCTTATATCCATTTGTATTGTTTATTGTTCTTAATACATGAGTAGTATTAGTCAATCCTCTAGGTGATTCTAAAATCTCAACAGAGGTTATTGAATTAGCTGTCAATCCAACTTGTATAATTCCTTGATCACCAGTTAGTTTTCCAGTATCTGGATCAACAACAACTAGATCTGGAGTGGTTAGATACTTATCACCACCCTCTGCAATATTAACATCAACAATAGAATCAGAATTTATTAATGTTACTGTTGGAGATAATCTTGCTTCAGGCCTTAATGTTTTATCAGAATGATAATCAAAACCGGGATCTGTAATTCTGACATTACTAATTTTATTAATTGAATCCGACAAACATAAAATACTAGCATCATCACCATTAGCAGATGTAATACTTGAAACACCGGGAACAGTAATGTAACCAAATCCACCTGATGTTAAGTTTATTTTTTCTACACCACCAACAACATTTTTTGAAGCCGTACTATAAGATATTGTAGATCCTGTTCCTACAGTATATGAAGTCTGTTCTGGGACTTGATGTAAAGATACATCAAAAGTATTGGTTGTGATACCAAAAACTTTATATGATCCATTATATTCACTATCAGTATAATTTACTTTTGATGCATTAACAACATCAGGATCAGATGTGCTTATAAAACCAGTTTTTTCTAATGTGTAGAATAATTCATGTGGATTCGTTGAATTGTAATTCAAAGTTACGAATGAATTAGTGCCAATACCAGATGCTCCAGTTCTAGTAACACCAAAATTAACTGTTGATCCTGTTGATACAAATTCATTTTTAAATTCAGAATCAAAGTAGAAATTCAATTTGTATCCATTTAATGATGGATCTGAAACATAGAATTTTAAATTATCGTTTCTAACTATGGTTAATGGTGGATTTACCTTGAATAGTTGCTGACCACTTCCACCACTACCTGCAGTTAAAGGAACTACTGTAGGTGGTTCATTTTGAACATCATATAATGTTTCTGCTAGCTGGAAATTTTCATCATCAATTCTATAAACAAAATATGATCTTTCTGCAGTTAATCCTGTTGCTGGAGATGAAGCACTATAATATACTTTTTCTCCAGTTTTAAATCCATGTGAGGATGATATTTTATTACCAGAGATTATATCAGCCGCTGCAAAAGTTGTTGGTAATAAAAGAATCTTATCATTCTCAGCACTATACTTAACAACAATTGACGTTGTAATACCTGTTCCTTTAGATTGATTTGAAACTAAATTAAGATTTACTACATCACCATTCAATAAACCATGAGCTGAAGATCCTGTAGATACAGTAGTTGTAATTCTTTGAACTTTTGCAGTTACTTGATCAAAATTAGATTCTAAAGAATATTCAAAATTATTAAAAGTATCTCCTGTTCTAAAGAAAACAGCATCAGTATTAGCAGTTAATGCTAGTCCAACTACATCATCGGATATTTTTCTTATGAATACTGTTTGACTATTTCCTGATGCAGGTAAATTAAAATTAGCACCTTCTTGACCAATTTCTCCTAATCCAATAGCAAATCTACTTGCAGCATTTGTTGGTTTTCTAAGAATTACTTTTTGATTATCTTTAAATGGATGATTGGGTATGAATATTCCTTTGATGGGTATAGAAATTACTTCAGATAATTCACCTATGGTAAATGACTTACCAATAGTAACATTTCTACCATCTGCAAAAGCATTTCCAGATAAATCTTCTCCCGGAGTTGTTGTACCAACACCAACGGATTCTGCAGGGTTAAAGTAAACTATATCATTTGCTTTAGAGGTAAAATCTCCAATATCTGGAGATTCTATTGTAAAGAATTGTGGTATTGTTTGAACTAAACCACCTAATTTATGAGATACAGCTGCGTTTGATGGATGAACAATACCTCTCTTAACTCTTAAAATACTTCTTTCTCTATTGGTATTAAGAACTAATAATTTTTCAGTACCAATACCAATACTACTTCCAACCGATACTGAAGATGGGATAGATGCAAGGTAAATATCAGTTACGACTCCAGCAGATGTTTGGCCGGGTAATGCTTTATATAAAACGTTACTTGATGATGTAACACCAATATTATGAGAATTAGTTAACCTTACAACACTTGTTGAAAGTCCAGATATAGCAACAACATCATTAGTAGTTAAATTATGAGATGTTGCAATATACCCTGATACTTTACCAACACCATTTCTGACCATTACAACATCATCATAAGTTTTTGTTGCAGTAGTAACTGTTGTTACTCCTACTCCACCTACTCTTTCAACTAAAGCACTAGCACCACCACCCTCAGTTTTTTCATTATCAAAGTTTAAACTATCACCAACTTTATAATTATCACCTTTACTTACAATCTGAAAACCATTAATAGATCCCTTGGTGACTGATTCTACAATGGAAACTTGATCTTTAATTTCATAAGACTCAATGGCAAAATTGTAGTTTGAATTTTTATCAGATAACTTGTATGGTAAAGTATTTCTAGTTAAATCTGAACCATTAAAATCAAATCTATTTTGATCTAATATAAAATTATCTTCAACGGGATCAGATCTAAAAGTATCACCTATGAAGTATGGGAATTCTGGTTGAGATGTTACTGAAGATACCCCTGCAAAGTACGCATATGTGCCATTTGGAAAATCAGGTGTTTTACAATATCTACCATTACTTTCATCTAAATCACCCGCATTTGTATAAGTATGATCTTCAACAAAATATCCATTAGTAAATGTAGATGATGTTGGTCTGTTTACAACCTTAGATGTATCAATAACAAAACCAGTACGAAGATTAATTACAGCAGAACTATCATTATCTGCCTCTGAATATCCATATGGGCCATAAATTGGATTACCATCATACGCCCAACCAATAATTGGAGAGTGCACTAACGGTGTTGTTGTGGTATCACCAAAAGCAGTTTGTATTTTACCAGAATAACCAACAACAGAGTATTGTAAATTAGTTTCTGATTCTCTTAAAAGAATCTCATCACCAAATCTTGTAAGATTGTTAACTTGTAAGGATCTAATAGATGAATCTAAAATATGTCCTTGACCTGCAGGTGATATTTGTAAGGTAGGTGTAAGAGTGTATCCAATACCAGAATTAATAACTTTTACGTCAGTAATTTTACCACCAGATACCACAGATCTTAATTGTGCTCCAATTCCAGTGCCAACTCCAACTACGTTTAAATCTGGTGGTGATGTATACTCTTTACCACCAAATCTTACATCACATGATATAACCTTTCCATCTTTAATAATTGGATTTAATTCTGCATTTTTACCAGTCAATACTTTAATTTCTGGTTTTTTCTCAAAATTTAGAATTTCGGAACCATAATCTGTTCCACCCTCATGAACATATGCATCTACTAATGAACCTCTTATCTTAGGAGTAATTACAAGATCCTCATCTCTTCCTTCAGATGCAGATACCTTGGAATAAACTGCACTTACTGTTACAGTTACAGGTTCAAAGAAAAACTCATGATTTGAAGTCTTTGCATCTGTTATTCTTGTAAACTCACTTCTCAAGAAATTCTTATCTGGATCAGTGGCTCCAAGTCCAACATTAATTAATTGGAACTTATCATCATCTAACTTGAGAATTCTATATCTTGTAGTAGTTGAAAGACCTGTAATAATATCACTTACTAACGTGGTTGATGGTTGATATTGAACTAAATCACCAGTTACAAATCCATGATTCTTAAATTCAATAGCATTCTCAACAGTCGATATACCAACTGGTTTTACAATTAATTTTCTATTAGTATAATTAGTTCCTGCATCAATAACCTTTACAGATTTTAAATGCTTTTTCTTTTCTAAAGTTCTGAATTTATGCTCACCAGAGGCATTTTCAATAGTAAAACCAATAGTGTTTATCCCTGCAAGATAATCTGTTGCAGTTTCATATAAGTATACAGAATTTATACCTACAACTTTAGGATAATAAACTCCACCATCTGATAATGTTTTATTTTGAACTGAGTTAGATCCACCAAAATCACCTTTACCTATGGATGGAAAACCATTATTATTGTAGACTAATGGCTCACCATCTCTTAAATTATGAGATTTCTTGAATGAAATCCAATCATTAATATGATCTACACCTCCACGAATATTAGATAATCTCCCATCAAATTCAAATTCTCTAAATCTTTCAGTAACGACTGGTAATAACACCGCACCAGATCCATTACCACCTGAGAGGGTCACGGAAAGGACTCTATCAACATCAAAATTCTGTTGGTCAACTAATACCTCTTCTAGTTTTCCTTTTACTACAGGTTGAACTAGGGCAGTTGTGGCAGATGCCAATCCGGGTGCAGATATTTGAATTGTTGGAGGATTAATTACATCAAAGTTTTTACCTTGATTTAAAATCTTTAGTTCTTCAATCTTACCATAGAAAATTCTATCAAAAGACTTATAATTGACTATTTCTACGCCGTTTATTAAAATTCCAGTCGAACCTACCTTTGTCTCTACTGAGTTTCCAGATTTAATATCTACCTCTGCTGGAAACTTTCTAAGAATCTTTTGAGTTCCAATTTGCTCATTCTTATGCCTTAGAAGAACAAACTTATGAGAACCAGTTCCAATTCCAGCTGCATTTAATTCTATATGTGGTGGATTCTCATCATTGTCAGTAACAAGTATGAATGATCTTGATGGGAATAATCTAATAATTCTTCTCTTTCCTGCATTATCCTCAATAACTTTTACATAGTAAGTTGTACTGGATGTTAAACCAACTATAGGTGCATTTTCAGGGACATATAATACTGAATCACCATCAATAAATGGAACAGTGTCTATAAACTGTATCTCTTTAAATAATCCAGATATACTATTTTTTGTAATTAAACCTGATTGTAATGTATTAAGAGGATCATTACTTGGATCAGAAATTTCTATCTTTACAACAGTTTTCTCAATCAAATATGATGGCATTGATGATGATGCCACAAAATAAGTTTTATCTCTATCATTATAAGTATTTTGAACATTAGATGTAATTACATTATTACCAAATTCAAGATTTATACCTGATATGGCATTAGTTTTATCTAATTCTCTCTGTAGATCATGTTCTTTTCCTTGAAGATCTATAGGTTGATCTAAGTCTAATTGATTGCTGTTTGCGATTGTTTGTACAACGATTCCAGTTTTTACTGGTATAGTTTCTCCTTTTCTTATTAAAGAAACTTTATCATTGGCTTTCAGTTGGGATATATCTAATTCTGATTTTGTTTCAACACTACTTGTTACTCCTATTCCAACTCCGTTAACTTCTGAAACAATATTAAATCTACTTGCAGTATTGTAAATCCAAGAATTGAAAAATACAGTCTTTCTTGATCTTTCACTTCTAGGTGGATTTGGAATAATTTCACCTAAATTTTTAATTGTTACCTTTTCACCTTCTGAAGTAACGCTTGAACCCGAAGTTTCTATTAACTCAAAATTTGATACAACACCAGTGATTCTCATTTCGACTCTCTTAGTCAAATCACCTTCTTCATATCCAAATATGAACTCATCACTTCTTAAATCGTCAGCTGATCTAATAGAGACACCAATTCCTGAACAATTTAAAAACTGATTAATTGTTTTATCATTATATGTGATGGTATTGATACCATTAATACCGTTTGTGATAATAGTTCCAGTAGTACCAAAACCAACTGTAGAATCCACTGTAAGAATACTAGAATCTACAGAAGCATCCTCTATAACTCTTGTTTTTCCGGGTATTGTAAATACACCTCTTATGGCATCATTTTCATTAAACCCAATAAACAAATTGAGTTTGTAATACGTAGTAATACCTGTATTACCAGATCTTGAGAATATTTCAACTTCTGATACAGAAGCTGATGTATTCAGATCATTAGATTTTGTTATTGTTTGTCCTGTTAGTTTAGCAGGATCACCAGAAATCTGTTGAGCTACGACAACTTCTCTTCTAATATATTCTGCACTTGATGGTTTTATTAATAAATTTTCTAAATCAATAATTTTTGGAGTCAATCCGTATAAAATATTAAATAAAATCCTAAATGACTCCTCTGTTCCTTTAGATTTGTATAAGGATTTAGATTCTTTTATAAAATTACTAATATCAATATTAGTATTTAATTTTGTATCTTCTAATCCGGGAGTAAGATATGCTTTTGTTTTCTTATAAAATTCTTTTAAAAATAGAACACTTAAATTTTCTACAACTGAATTGGTTGTATGAATACCTGCAGTAGAAGTTGAGAATACTAGCTCACCAAGATTATTAGGATCTGTATAGGATGTAATACCACTAAATCCACGAACAACACCAGTAAACGTATTAGTTGTTATACCTGTATATGTAAAAACCTCATCATCTATTTTAAATAATCCGTATTTGTCTGGAAATCCTTTTGTAGATGATACTGTTAATGTAGTTGCATCAGTTGATATACCACTAGTTAAAGTAGTAACTCCGACCACTACTTCAGGAGTTAAATTATCAAGTTTTAAATATTGATCTAAATTATCAGATATATCAAGAACACCACCACGATGTTCCTGAGAAATATAATATTGCTTCAAGAAGTCAACTGATAATGGACTCTCTGATCTTAAAAACTCAGGGAGTTGATTTTCAATTATCTGTTGAACTTGTATACGTTTGTCTATTCCAGTTCCAATCATATCCTTGTTAGTTCTCCATTTGAGTAACTTGAGGTGACTTTATAACCAACACCAGATATTTGTTCACCTGATGAGATTGTATCTTTAACCATATTTATTTTACTACTGGGGATGTTAAAATCTAGGTATAAATCTTGTAATCCGATAATATCGTTCGAGTCTGGAAATGCCTGAACTTCAATTACATTATTTGGTCTTTCAGTTGATGTTATGTTGAGAGTTGTTAGTGTAACTTCCCCATGAACATAATCAACCACTCCAGCTGATTGAACGACAATAATAGTTTCACCACTTGCATTTTTTCTTACAATAGATATAACTCCAGTCAGTTTATCTGCGTTTGGAGTATCTGTAAGGAATAAAGTTTCAGTTTGACCTAAAATTTTAAATCCTGTGCTCTTAATATTGAAACCTTCAGGTTTTACATTGAATGCATTACCAAAACACAATTCATATTGAGCAAATTGATTTATAAGTGCTTTTAGATTCCTACGAATCTTGATTCTGGTGATATTAGATGTTATTGCATTATCAATATTATCAATTACATTTAGCACTTTACTATATTTAAATCTACCACCAAACTTATTAACATCACCTGACTTGGCATAAGTTGTTAATGCACTTGTAATTTTTGTTTTTAGATCATTAACTGTGGCCACTTTAGTTGAATCATAATATATGAAAGAATCAACCTCAACATAAAGAACTTGTAGATCCACTATCTTTTGATTGATACCCGTTAATGAATAACTCTTCAATTTACGTAAAATTTGAGTTTTATCAAAATCAGATACAAATTCACCATTTTTTGGTTTGATTGTTATTAATACATTTCCAAATTGTGGTGGATCAACTTCCTCACCACCAACAACTGATACACTTTCGGTATTTGGATAAACTTGTTGTATTATGGACTCATAATCCCTTGATGTAACCGCCCTGTACTGAGATGAATACAGTCTAGGTGCAAAATACTTAACAGAATCTATTGATTCTATATCACCGCCATTAGAGGCAGCCTGTAAGGTATTAATTACTGGAATCGTACTTGGTAATACGACTTGATCGTTCGATCCAACAAAACTACCAGCAAAATTAAAGATCTCTGGGCCATTACCCTTGGAACCAGACGTTGTAACGTATTGAACAGTTATTGTACTTCCATTTTCTGGTTTTCTTCCAAAAATACCATCACCGAATAACAATTCATACCTTTCATCTTGTATTTCTTGAATTAGATAGGTATCAGATATAGAAGATATACCAACTATATTATCTACTTGCTTATATTGCTTACCTAACGACGTGCCATCACCAACATAAGCAACAATTGATGCAGTATCAATGTCTGCATTGTCCAGAATGAACCTTTGCTCTAATGATCCATCAACAATGAACTTAGATGTTAAGAATGTTCCTTCTAAAACTTGTAAAGGTTCTGTTACTGATCCAAAAGTTGCTGTTGGAGTGGATCCACTAGTGTTTACTGTTGTAGTAACACTCTCTGAAATGGAAAACACTACATCACTATCATCTTGCCTTCCTACACACACTAGGCCTGGTCTTAGAGTCAATGTAGGACTTGTTGTATTACATTCTACCTGAAAAGTAATTGATGCCTTTGCTGCCGATTTAGAACGAGGTACATAACCTATATTTCTTGCTAATGAAACAACATTCTCACGAAGTGTTGCTGAATCAAGAAAGGATTCATTAACAACTAAATTTGAATTAATTGCTGATATGTATGTATTATATGCTAACGTGTCAATTAAAACTGAAAAATTGGATCCTTCAAAGTCAAAGTCCGAAAAATTGGAATTTGCACGAAGATAATCTTTAATTTGTGTTTTAATCTGATCAAAATCAAGATTTGTGTATTTTGTGAATGGCATTATCTTGTTGCTTTTAATATGAATGAGAAATCTTGTGTTGGAAACTGTTGACCAACGATATCAAAAATAACATTAACTTCAAATTCATTTGTATCTGGTTTTGGGTTAACATTTACTTCTAAGTTATCTATTCTTGGTTCAAAATTTTCAATTGTTGTCCTTATTTGATCTGAGATAACTGAAGCTGTACCAAAATCAATAAAACCCGGAGCTAATTCAAATAACATGCTACGAACGTCAGATCCAAGTGTTGAATTGAAAAATCTTTCCGTTGGAATGGTTTGAACTAGATTACGAACAGATCTTTTTATCGCATCTGCATCTTTAAGCACACCAATATCATTAGTTACAGGATGTCTCTTAAAAGACAGACTGATATCCTTAAATGATCTTGATATTCTTGTTAGGCTCATTAAATGATAGATTTTTTTATTATTTATACCTATCTTTGCAACTCATTCATAACATATTCATTAGAATCAAGGTAATGGAGTATACTCCATGCTACATTTCGTGGTTTTGCCACTCCACAAGTGAAAATATCAATCGCAACACACCCCTTTTCGGGCCAAGTATGACAAGAAAGGTGACTTTCTGCCAAAGAGATGAGTGTTGTTACTCCATATGGTTCAAATTGGTGAGTAAAGATGTTTAAAACGGTCAATTTCTCACCTTTGACTGCAGAAACAAGTATTTGTTCTAGTTTTTCTGCATTATTTAGTTTGTTAAAGTCAACATTATAGACTTCAACAAGTAAATGTGACCCCATATGGGCATTTTTGACATTTTTCATCCTAATTCGGGTTCAATATCAACTTCAACTGAAGTTTCTTCTTCAATTGTTTTGTTTTCTGCCCTTTCTTTTGCTGTTTTCCAGAAATAATTCTCTTCTGAACCCAATCCATCACGGTCATGACCGTTTTCAACCTGATAATACACTGTTGAAACCTTAAAATCGGGTATTTTTGGTGTTTCTGGTGTAATACTGTTATCATATATCCTCATTCTGTTGTTTGGATAGAGACAAAACTGCCCATTATCCAATTCTAAGAGATTATGAGACTTATGTTCAGCAGGCTGTTCACTTGTAGAGTAGTCTATTGCGTCTACATCCGAATGATAGTTGTCTAAAGTGCAAATATAGGTGCCAGTTTGTGTTCCATAGTCTCTTGTATACACTTCATAGTGCATTGAACCAATAAATTGCTTCTGAACTGCGATTACACCATAGTCCATACAGTTCCAAAACTGTAAATTATGCAGTGTCATGTCTGGTGTAGGGATCTCTGGGTCAGTTGTGAACGCAGAAATCGGTAATTTATCGAACATTGCAGCATATTCTGGTAAATATGTCTCGAAATAGAAGGCTCTACCGGGAATTGACTTAGCAGATACCCAAACTCCCTTTACAAATTCACCATGACCACTCTTATGATCAGTCAAATACTCTTTTCTTACCCATACTTCATAAGAAGGAAGGTTCGCAATTAGTGTGCTCATCGTTGTTTTCGTGCTATTTCGTGTTTTAGTTGCTTTTGTAATTCTATTTTAATAGTAGCCAAAGGCAAAAAAAGGGGTGAACCCCTTTCAATGTAATCTTCTAAATGAGCAACGTGTTCTAATGCAAAGATTATTTTCGTTTCCTCATTCATTTTCATTTACCCTGACCTCTTGATCTTTTACGAGCCGAGTTACGCGAGGTGGCCGCATATTTAGTGTGCTTTCCGTTTCCTTGACGAGACTTCTTCGGTGGACTTGAAATAAATGTTCCACCTGAGATTCCTGCTTTTGCTTTAACCATCTTTTTCCTCCGTCATTTTTGTAGTAATTGAATTTGGTTCAGGTTCACCTGTTTGATAAAATTGAATGGCGAGGTCATCCATACGCTCAAAGTATTCGTATTGAGTGAGACCAGTGAACATCTCCTCACCGTCTTTAAATATTGTATACTTTGTAATCATTAGTGCGGATCATAATGTCTAACGATGCTGTATCCAAGTGCTACAGCAATAAGTGAAATACAAATCAGTGTCAATAACAAATGCATAATAATTAAATTACTCTAGTTTTTTCATGTCCAACACGAATTCGAGGATCGCACCAGATCTCATAACCAGCTTTCTTTGCATCGAGACAGAACGAGACATCTTCGCCACACATATCTTGAACAGTACCAGACTCAAAGACTTGCATCTTTGGAGCAAACCAAGGATAAGGCATATTCTTATCTTCAAAGACTCCTTTCTTAATGAGTAACCAACCGAATCCAGCATAATCTACAGTGAATGGTTTCTTTCTCTTCTGTATAGTTTCGAGAGTTTCATGATTCATAACACCACCATTCGATGCAAAATCCTCTTCGTCAAGCCAGTGCGCAACTGATGTAGTACGACCATCTTCAGTACAATACCAACCAGATACAATAGGTCTTTCTTTTGATGGATCAACAACTATATTCTGTCCAACTACTTTACCATCTTCCATGACATCCTGCTTTTTAACTGCTTCTTCTGGAACAGCATTAAGAACTAATTGATAAAACTTCTCAGTTGTAAAAACAATATCAGAGTCAATCCATAACTGCCAATCATATTCAAGTTTTCCATCCCAAGGTAACTGATCAGGGCCACGAAGAACATTTGCACCTAAACACTTACAACGGGCAAAGTTTACCATAGAAGAATAATCTTGAGATATTTGTATTCCTCCTCCATTCTGTACAATATCAAAACATAACTGTACAAAGTTCTTTAGATAAGTATATGATACCCCTCTACCGGGTAAACAAAAAACTATCTTCTTTCCTCTCATAAGAGACTTTGCAAGTTCGTAATCCCACTCTGGTTGCTGTACAACTGGAGTCTTTGGGTTTACTTTAAATCCTTTTGCCATAATTAATTCAACTTACATTGATATTGTACCTCAATCATATCTATATGTCAATAAGAAGCTTCAATATATTTCTCTGTGGGGTTTTCACGAACTTCTGTATAAGTAATCTCTTCTGTAAAATATGATCTGTATATTCTTCCCCAAATTATATTAAACTCTTCCTGATTTAAATCTTTAAATAAACACTCATTCTTTAGGTAGATATGAAAGGTGCTTTTAGTCATTTTTTTCTGTGATAATAACATCTTTGTCATCAATTTTCCAATTGAGTTCAGTATCTTCATACCAACCCATTTCATTGATAATCCATTCTGGTATTATAGCACAGTATTCGCCTGTCGCAGGATTGATCTCTATAGAAGTAATTTGGCCATCAGAATTTTTTTGCATGAATGAAAAACCTGTGTCGAAATTATATATGGGAAAAAAAATTTTAAGTGCCTTTGATATTTGTCTAGCAATCGTAACACTTTATAGATTGGGAGTCCCATGCGTTTTTAACCACGACCCCCCATATAAGGGGGGACTGCTGCTGATCACGAACGAATGACTATCTGTTCTTACTATTTGCAAAGTTGTAATAAGAGAAGCACCTGCGGTTAACTAACTTATAAGTTCCGAACCCGTTGTCAAAAACAAATCCTTCACCCTCAATCCTATCATCATCCAAGTAGGTCTTAAGAGTGTCATCATATCTGCAAGCATCCAAAGCAATCAATTTCATATTCTCAACCAACACCCAAAGGCGAATCAAGTTGACATCACATAACTCTGCAAAGTCTTCGGGGTCTATTTCAATCTCCTCTCTGATGCAGGTGTTGATCACCTTTTTAATTTCCTTTGCTTTCTTCTCATCAACGAACGTAGCAAGTGTTGACATTTGACGGGCAAAGTCTGCTAACTCCTGCAAGTCAAATTCCTCCGTGCCCTCATCTGAATTCCAATAATCATACTCAGAGTCTGCGGAGTATGCACGGGGTTGAATGAACTTACAGTAAAGGGTGCTTTCTAATTGATCATACTTCAGGGGGACGGGATATGTATTTCTTAAGGTGTTGTCTTCCAATAGTTCAACGTGTTGAGTATGGGGAGCAACAATGATATTTTCCATTAACGATTCTTTGAATTTATACGTTAATGTATTTGGGGTGTATTCTGAATCACCACCGAACCCGATAAAGTCGCCTTGGAATATTCCCTCCGTACGGGGAAGGAATCTGAAGCAGTGCCAAAGAATGTCAAACAGTTCGCCCTCATATCCGAACTTAACCAAATCCTGAACAGACTTAATGACTTTAGGAATACGCTTATTAAATACGGATTTTGTGCCAACGAAGAATTTACCATCACTTGGATCTATACCCCATACGATAGCTGGTGATCCGTCAATTTTTAATGAGAGTCTTCCTGCTGATGTGAACCATGAAAGCACGTCAAGGTCACCTGTGAGGATTGAATCTTCGGGGTGTTCAATGTGTAAGAGTGGCATTTTAGGGAATTTCTTTCGTATAAGATTATTATAATTCCCCACCCTACCCGAATGGGGAACGTATGTGACAGTTAACTAATCGGGTAGATACCCTGCACATTCCATACCCGGCTCATCATAGAACCAGCTGACATTAACGTCTTCGTAATTTTTCACGATCTCTTCATATATTCCAGTTGCTGGGCTCCATGCAGTGAGAAAAGAGAATTCAACATAGCCACATTCTTCATCCAAATCATCAGTGGAAAAATCGGACGCATCCCACTTCGTGCCCCATTCATGATTGGCCCAGCCATACCACCTGTCATCATTTTTGCCATCTGGGAAATCATACGTAGTATAAAAGATTTCCCCATTTGCATTACGTTCCTCCCTTTTGACTGGTAGCTGTCCTGCTTCGTTGGGGATGTTTGGCCAATCGGGTTGTGGCTTGATTGTTTGAAAAGGACTTTCGGACTGGAACTTTTTGATAAGTTCTTGAAATTGTGTACGGTCATCTCCAGTAGCAGAGATAGTAACACGATTGTGACACCAATTAGGCATAATAAAAAAGTTGTGGGGGAATACATTAATTATAGTAAAAAAGACCCCCCTGTGAGGGGTCTTATGTGATGGTTATTAAACTGTCATTCCTGATTCAAAATCTAATGTTTTACTATTACGCTTTGAAAGGAACCACTCAAAGTTTCTTTGAAAGACTCTTGAACCGTATGAGAACTCATCCAAGAGTGCGTTCAGTCTGGATTTTGTAGTGACTGACTGCCAACCTCCGTCAAAGATACGAATTGCATTTGGTGAAACGGTTGCGATGTGGTTTCCATGTAGGTAAACATCAACTTCATTTTCGTGACCGATGATTACAGAGGTGTTTCCAGATTGCCAACGTTGGCGGTTACGGATTGCTCTGTTCATCTGTTCTTCAATTTTACGCATAATCAGAGGGGAATTGGTTTGCTATGTTTTAATTATAAACCCCCATTCATAAGAGTGGGGGTTGAGTGTGCCAGTTTGTGAACTGGTCTACTGGGTCAGCTGGAATTTTTACAATTCCTCTACTGTTTCAATAGTCCACTCTGAAACATGCTCATCTTCCACATCAAATGAATTAATGTTGGCGTGTGCAAGTTCCCTTGCTTCGTCTTCGGTCTCTGCTTCAACTAAAATAGTGAAGTAGTTTACCTCAGAGCATTCAATACGAAATTGATTCATAAACCGTTTAGAAATCGTTTAGTGAAGAGAGTCTGCGGATGGCACCATCTTGAGATATGGTGACTCTTTGAGTGGTTTGCTTATAAACCTTTTTTGGATCTCTCTTGTGCTCCAAAAGTAGTGCCATTTCCTGTAAATCAACTTCGTTTAGATTGAGGATGGACTGGTACAAGTCATGGGAATAAGACTGCATAAGTACTCCGTTTAGGTTTGAGAGTGGGTGAGATAGCAGATGTCTGACTTATGCTAACTTGTTTACCAAGTTTAATTAAAGTCTCAGGGATGCCAATCTCTCCCCCACTTCTATAATATACCAATAAAAAACCCCCTTGTGTAGGGGGTGTGTGACAGTTTGTAGAGTGGCCCTTACTTAACCAAATTCACTAATTTTGTGTGATATGGTTTCACTGCATTCAAAACTTTTGAAAAATCCTTTAAAAGTTCCTGAATCTCATAGTTGTGAATCGCCCATCTGGTGTTTATGTCCTTTAGGTAACGATCTGCTGTGATGAGTCGAGCAGTGGAAGGTCTTTTAAGGGTGGTGACTTTCTTAACCACTTTGCCGCCTTTGAAACTGGTGACTGTTACGGAAGGTTTGTCCAGTACTTTCTGAACTTGCTTAATAACTCTGTCAGTTTGGGTCTTTTTAGTTCTGCGCTTGCGTGGGGTTGGTGCCTTTTTAACAGTTGCAGGAGTTGAAGACTTAACAGGCATAACGAAGGGAATTCGTGTTTACTTGTATATTGTACCAATAAAAAAACCCCTGTTAGGGGGTTTTGTAATAAACTGAAATAAAAAAGGCCGGTTTGTTTACTGGCACATTTCCTCAAACATTTGCTGTGCTGTTCTCTCTATGTGATCAACAGTGCCTTTAGAGAATGAGCATAACTCTTCCATCATTTCAACAGTTAATTTGTTGTGAACTCTGAAAGACTCCCATGCTTCTTCAAAACAGGTTTCTAATAATGCTTCGTGATGTAGTGTAGACATAGGTGGGAATCGTTTGTTATGTTAGGGACTTACATTTAGAGGTGGGATTACTCTTGCTCTATTTCAGCACTACCACTTCAGGTTTGCCCTATGTTCTAATTATAAACCCCAATCATAACGAATGGGGTTTCAATGTGACAGTTTTTAGACTGTCTCTAAGATGATGTCCCTGACACGCTCTCTGTCTAGACTGTCACCGTAACCCCA
>CESQ01003221.1_pt1 | contig 40499 bp, 34 predicted proteins | sample 361401 | NCBI WGS metagenome assembly CESQ01 (sample SAMEA2622119, study PRJEB7988) | marine metagenome | isolation source: saline water (ENVO:00002010), including | reverse complement strand
TTGTTCTACCCCTGAAATAAAAAATATAGATATGGCAATACTAATTCCTGAATAACAAAGTATATATATAAAAGACCTAACATTATACGTTTTTAAGGCTATAGAACATGCAAGCCAAATATATATGTTAAAAATTATCCACAATATTGCGACTGTTAATGAACTAACAACTAAAATTACAATATATAATATATAGCCCAGAATAATTTGAACTGTTGGTATGTTTTGTTTGAGATTGTCAACCATATTAATATATAATAATATTAATAAATCACATCATAATGCAATGCAAAACTAATATTGAATATTTTTTTTAAAATTGCTTAAAATCAATTAAATTTTTCAATGCTTAAGCAAATTAATTATGGCATTATAGGAGCAGGGCACCTTGGTACCTACCATGCTCAGCAGATTCAAAATATTCAAGGTGTAAACCTCGTAGGTGTTTTTGACATCAGCAATGAAAATGCAAAAAATCTATCTAAAAAATATAAAATAAAAGCTTTCAGTAGTCTTCAAAATCTTTTAGCTGTCTGTAATGCTGTTTCAATTACAACCCCCGCAAGCAATCATTTTCAATCTGCAATGCTTGCAATGAAAAATAAGTGCCACGTATTTATTGAAAAGCCTATTACAAAAAATGTGTTAGAAGCATCTAAGCTAATTAAATATAAAAACTCAAAAAAACTAAAAATGCAAATTGGGCACATAGAAAGGTTTAACCCAGCCTTTATTGCCTTATTAGGGGCTTCTACAAAACCAAAGTTTATTGAATTTCATCGTTTGTGTGCATTTAATAAAAGAGGCTTAGATGTTGATGTGATTTTAGATTTAATGATTCATGATATTGATTTGTTGTCAATTTTAATTCCTTCTCCCATTAAAACAATTAGCGCTTATGGTGCTCCTGTTTTAACAAACTCTATAGATATGGCTAGCGCACGAATTGAGTTTCAAACAGGTGAGGCGGCCAATTTAACGGCAAGTAGAATTTCATTAAAACAAATGAGACAAATGCGAGTTTTTCAAAAAAACTCATATAGCGTAGTTGATTTTCAATCTCAAAAACTTAATACCTGGAAAATTGACTCACAGCAAAAACTAAAGTCTGTTAATCACAAAACAATAGCTAGTAATGCTCTATTTGAGGAACTTAATCATTTTATCTATAGTATACAGCATAATCTATTAGAAAAAGTAAGAGGGGAGGATGGTTTTAATGCGCTTAAAATCGCCTCTAAGATCCAAAAAAAAATTGCTAAAAAACAATAATAAACTATACTACCTTATCGTTGGAGAGTCTTCTGGAGACCTGCATGCATTTCATTTAATGAAGGCCATTAAAAAATTAGATCCGGCTATTACTTTTAGAGGTATTGGTGGTGAAAAAATGAAAAGCCTTGGATTAAAATCTATTGCTCCATTTAATCGCCTGGCTGTGATGGGTTTTGTGGAGGTTTTAAAAGATCTTCTGTTTTTTATTAATCTTAAAAAGAAAATAATTAATGATATTAAGAAATTTAAGCCTGAAAAAATTATTTTAGTTGATTATCCAGGCTTTAATCTTTCCTTAGCTAAAGATCTTAAAAAAACATTAAAAATTCCTATAATATATTATATAAGCCCTCAAGTTTGGGCCTGGAAAGAAAGTCGAGTCTATAAAATTGAAAAGTATGTTGATAAACTGCTCGTTCTTTTCCCTTTTGAGGTAAGTTGGTATAAAAAAAGAGGAGTAGATGTAAAATATTTTGGGCACCCCTTAATTGATATTAATCCTAAACCTAAAACAAGCCAAAAACAGCCTAATACCATTGCTCTTTTTCCTGGTAGTCGAGACCAAGAAATAAAAAAACATTTACCTATCTTAAAAAAAACAATTACTTATTTGAAAAGCATCAATGAGTCTTTTTCTTTTTTATTGTGTTTAGCTCCAGAAGTCAATATAAAAAAATTAAAAGGCTTTATTGATTCTACCAATGTCAGCGTAACCACTAGTAGCAATGAAGCTTTTCAAAAATCTTCTGCTGCTATTATTGCCTCTGGTACAGCTACTCTCGAGGCAGCAATCGCTCAAACTCCGACTGTGGTAATTTATAAAACCTCGATTATTAGTTGGATTATAGCCAAATATTTTCTTTCTTTGAAGTTTGTTTCTATGGTTAATATTCTTGCAAATAAAGAGGTCTTTAAAGAACTGTTGCAGAGAGATGCTCAGCCTGAAAAAATTGCAAACGAGGTTGTTTTAAGTTTAAAAAATTCCGAAGAAATAATTAATAAGCTTTCTAAAATAACCAAAAACTTAGGCCAAGGATCAGCATATAGCCAGGCTGCGCAATTTATAATTAAATACCAACATTATGTTTATAAAAATTAAAATTTTTTTTGTTTCTACTTTATTAAAGGTTGTATTAAACAGCCTTTTTTTAACTTGTACTCTTCAATCACGTAACAACAAAGACTTTGAATCCTCTATTGGCAAAAAGTCTATATTGCTATCTACCTGGCATCACCAAGGATTGTTGTTGGCATACTATATAAAAAAAAATAAAATTCCATGTTGGGCCATTTCTAGCACTCACGCCGATTCAGAAATATTGGCTCGCGTTCTAACCTCTTGGAAAATAAGTTTAATTCGTGGCTCAAGTACCCGCGGTTGGTTTAATGTTATTAAAAAGATGGTAACCCTTTATAAAAAAAACTCTTCCATTATTGCTGTAACGCCAGATGGTCCGCGCGGGCCAAGAAAACAGGCCAAGACAGGTGCTTTTTCTGTGGCATTCAAAAATAATGCTCTTATTTTTTCTGTATCGGCCAGCGCTTCAAAATACTGGTCTTTACCTTCTTGGGATAAAACAATTATTCCAAAACCTTTTTCAACTATTTATATTAATATTGAAAGGGTTTCTATAGCAGAAAACTTCAATGCTGAGCAAATATCATATTATCTCAATAGAAATAAAGGAAACAAATGATACTGTTTAAAAAATTAAAATCATTTTTTTCTTTTATTTTTTTTCTGCTCTTTAAGTTGAATAAGCTTTTATATTTTTATCGCTTAAAACGCTCTGTTTCTTTTTCTTCCTTTATAATTTCGGTAGGAAACCTTTCTTTGGGTGGCAGCGGTAAAACTCCAATGGTTGAACTTCTTGCAAAAAACTTGTATCGTAAAAACAAAAGATTAGCCATTATTAGCCGCGGGTATGGACGCTCCTCTTGGTTTAATCACATTGTTACAAGGGGTGCTGGTCCACTAATTTCTGTTCATACCTCTGGAGATGAGCCCTTTATGCTGGCTATGAGCTTAAAAAAAATTCCCATTATTGTTGGTAAAAAAATTAAATCCATTTCTATGGCTATTGATCAGTTTCAATCCAAAACAATTATATTGGATGATTCTTTTCAAACCCGCTCAATTAAAAGAAATCTAGATATTCTTTTAGTTGATCTTTCTATCAATATCAAACAATATAATATTTTTCCTAAAGGTTATTTAAGAGAGCCTATTGAAGAAGCTAATAGAGCAGATGTTATTATTTTTACCAAGTCTGGGTTTAACAGAAAAAACGATAATAGAGTTAAGCAAATAATTTTAAACCGCCTAACCAATAAAAAAACTTTGCTTTTTGATGCACAATATGTTTTCTCTTTAAAAAAATACTTAAAAGAAAAAAAATCATTTATATCATATAACAAAAAAATTAATAGCCCTTCTTTTGCCTTTTGTGGCATTGCAAATTCTGATTTGTTTGAAAAGGAAGCGCGCTCAGCCTGTTCTAAAAACGTAGAGTTTTTGGCTTTCTCTGATCATTGTAAGTATACAGCTTACCATATACAAAAAATAAAAAACATTCTAATAAAAAAGAAGGTGTCTCATATTATTACAACAAAAAAAGATTTTTTTAAAATTCAAGAGTCTTTTTCTAACTATGAAGTTTTTATTATAGACCTACAGCATAAAATTGAAAATGAAAAAGTCTTATTTTCTTTTATTAACAAACAAATAAATAAATACTACTCTTGATTCCAATACATTTCCTGATTTAAAAACTCTGGTACATAATATTTAGTTTTTTGTGTTTTATTTACACTTTTTTGTCCAAATAAGTGTTTGTGTAATTTGTCTTCCTTTGGTGTTCTTATTCCCAAAATATTGTGCCCCAAGTCAACTTTTGGAGGGTTGTTTTTTTCTTGTTCAAAGAAATTATTATCTGTTAACTCTTCCTCGGTTTTTTCTTTTAGTTTTTTATTGTCTGTTAAAATAATTTGTTCTACAACAACTGTTTCCTTGTTTACAATGTTTATATTTTTATGTTGTGTTTTTATTACTAGTGGCTCTTTTATTTTTTCTTCGCTTGTTGTATCTTTATTTTCTTGAGTTTGTGCTATTTGTTTGTTTTTCCTTGCTTGTTTTTTTGCTTTTCTTTCCAACTTTCTTTTTTGCCATCTGCTTAGTTTTTTTTCTTCATTTTCTATTTTTTTTGATGGATCAATAGTAACAAAAATTGAATCCGTAATATTAGTTATTGTTGTATCATACTTTGTGATAAAAATTGTATCGGGGTTCGTTTCCTTGGATCCTAAAATGTTTATTTTTTCATTTTTTGACGCATAAATAGTAGACTTGTCTATTTTTTGTAGTTTGTTCACAACTTCTTCTGGGTGGTTTGAATTATCAACATAAACAGTATCTGTTGTTTCACATGGGCTAGAAATAACTTTAATTGGAAAGCTTTCTTCAACTTGATTGTTGTAGTTGTCTTTTAAAGAGAAGGTTACATACTGTGTTCCAAGTTCTTCATATCTTGGAATGATTTTTAATAAACTGTTTGACTTGTCAAAAGAGGCTTCTTGAAAGTTTGTTTCTTTGAGGTTTAAAAAAACATCTATATCTGGAATGTTTTTTTTGTACATATCCTCTGATTGCATTGTGTGTTTATATTCTACCCCTGCATATGCTTCCGGTAAAAGCACATCAAGAAACCTTGGGTTTTTATAAACAAAAATATTAATTGTCTGCTTATCTTTGCTTAAATCAAACCCGTCAGAAACACTTACCTCTATGCTGTGAGGTCCTATGTCTTTTTCTGTTGGGGTCCATAAAATTTCTCCTGTTTTGCTATTCATCAACATGTTATCAAGAGACGAGCTAATTCCAAAGGTTAAGTTGCTAAGAGCATTAGAGTCTTGAGCCTGCACAAAATGATGCATTTCTTCACCTACGGCTATTTTAATATCGTTGCTACTAACAATTGAAGGAACGTCATTCACAAATAACGTGAAAACCTGCTCTGCTTTTTCAATCCCATCATAAACTTCAATCTCAATTAAATGTTGGCCTACGTCTATTTCACCGGGAGTCCAGTTTATTACATTTTTTTGAATTCTCATTTTTTGAGGTGACGTTTTTAAAAAATATTGTATTTCATTGTCCTGTTGTTGATCATATGGGTTTTTCTTATTTAAATCTTGAACAACTATTGCATAGCTAAAGGTTTCTCCAAGCTCAGTATAGCTTTTCGGAACGCTTGTTATCTTGGGGCTATCATTCACATAAATAACACCATAAAACTCATCAACGTCTATCGTATCAGACAACTGTATGTGATATCTGATATAGTCAACCTCATCCGCCTCCCAATAGATTTGAGCGTTGTTAAAGCTCATGTTGTTTGGTTTTTCTAAAATTGACCAATAATGTTTTTGGTTTTCATTTTGCTCAAAGCTTCTCATTGTAAAATTAAATATTTCATCTTTTTTAATATACTCTATATCATCAGGCCTATATGATATAATTGGTGGCGCGTTAACAAAGGTTTGTATTTGATATAAGTAGGTTTTTTCCTGTTCTTTTATTTCTATTGTAATATTATTGTTTCCAATTTGAGGTGATGTTGGAATCCAATGCAGGGTGCCTTCTTTAGATATTCTAACGTTTTCTGGAGCATCTATAATATCAAAACCTGCTCCTTTTTTATGTGGAAGCATGTGCTCAAACTCTTCATTAACAGTTATAATAAACTTTTCATTAAAATTAATTTCTGTTTTAACTGTGTCAACAAAAACATCAATGGTGTCTTTTGCACTTAAAAATCCATCACTTACTTCAAAAACAATCTTGTTTGTTCCATAGTATGATTTGTTTGGTGTCCAAAAAAACTTTCTATCTTCTATTTTACTGTTTTCTACGTTCTCCGGAATCATATTTAAAGAAAGTGTTTGATCTTTATTTTTATCATTAATATATATTGGTACCACCAATTCGTTGTTTGCGCCAATTGAATAATTCTGTGATGGTGAAATTTTAATTTCAGGCTGGACATTAATATATATAGGTTGGAAATATTGGGTCGTTTCAAGATCCTCTTTTAGTTTTAATTTTTCAACTCCGTTTTCATAATAAACTTCATACTCTTGGGAAGTGTTATATGTAACTTTATATTTTAAGCTTTTGATTCCTGCGTCTTTTTCACTAGGCGTCCAAACAAAAGACAGTTGATTTTTATCTAAAATCATTTCATTGGGACTCTCTATTTTTTCAAGGCCTACAAATTTTTTTCCCTTTGATAACATTACTTTTATTTGACTTTTTTCTCCTGAATTAATTCTTAAAAGCGGTTTCTCTACTATTGTTTCAAGAGTTGGTTTTGGCCTCTCTTTCTCTATTTTTTTGTTAGCTGTATCTTGTTGTTTTTCAACTAGTTTGCTTATTGGGGCGGCATCAACTTTGTTCGTGTTTTCTTGTTTCTCTGTATCTGCTTTAGGTTGATTATTACTGATTGGTTGATTTTCTTCTATATTTAATTTTTGTAAAAGTATTTCTGCTTTTTTGTTATGAGAAATTAAAACATGCTCTTGATCAACAACTAAATATTCTATTTTATCAAACCCTTTGTTTTCAAAGACAGGTTCTATCTTTTGTGTCTGTATTAATTCTTTTTCTGTTTTGTTTATTTGATATGAAACAATATCACCGCGGTCTGTTATTAGCAAAAGCTCTTCATTTTTTTGACCTAGTATTTTGTGGTTACCTATGTCTTCTATTTTAAAATATTTTTGCCACTCTTCTATATAGATTTGGTTGTTTTTTAATAATAAAACTTTATTTGTTTCTCCATCCAAGTTTGAATAGAAATAGATATCTTTAATTTTATCTTTAATTTTAATCGTTGATTTTTGCTTTTCTTGAAAATCTGGGGCATAATATATTTGTTCTTCTTTGATGGCTCCGTTGCTTAATAAATAAATGTCTGCCATGCCATCGCTATTTAGGTCCTTTGTTAATAGTTTTATAGGGCCCACATTGTTTTCTAAAAACTCTTTTCCAATTACCTTAGAGCGCAGCTCTCCTATATAGTCAATAATCACCGCTTTTCTTTCAGGGCTTCCAAAACATATCACAAGTTCGTGATCTTTGTCTTGATAAATAATATCAACATTAGAGCTGATGGCTTCTGATGCTTTTTGTTTCGTTTTAATATAATAGGGCTCATGTATAGATTGTTTCGTTGTGTATCCGGGTCCAAAAGTCCAAGAGCGAATATAGGTTCCTACTTGAGGATTTGTAATTAGCATAACAAGATCAGAAATTCCCTCACCTGTTATATCTACATAATGTGCGCCTGAAAAAAAACTAGCACCCGATTTATCTAATGACCAGCTGAAAATTTCTGGACGGGCAATTAAATTGTTGTTATTAGTTATTTGATAGCCTTGGGCAGTTTTATAAGATCCTTCTTCTTCTTCAAAACCAATAAATGTTACTTTGGCATTTTCATCAATGTTTTCTAAAATTACAACCGGCCTAATCGTTTTGGGAGTGGGAATGGCCTGACCTAACAGGCCCTGTGAAAACAAAATAATAAAAATTAATTTGATGAGGTTCATTTATTAATAAAAATTATTAATAAATTTAGCTGTAAATTTCACTAAAACAAAAGCAAGAAATATATTTTATGAATCTTTCTATAAAAACGCTATCAATTTTTCTACAAGAACTCTTAATTGAGTGGGGCGATGGGTCTAGTTGTTGTGTTCCATTAAAAAAAATTCGCGTTTCTTGCCCCTGTGCGGGATGTGGTGGAGAGAAAGATGTTTTGGGCAATGTTTATAAAAATTTAGAAATTAAACACTCCGCCTCTTCTTATAATCTTTTAAGATATGAAGAAGTTGGTTTATATGGGATTCGTTTTTTTTGGAAAGATGGGCACCATGATGGCATATATACTTTTGAGCTGTTAAAGTCTTTGTCTGATGAAAAATAATAATAAAATTATTATTTGGGACTGGAATGGAACGATTGTGGATGATGCTTTGATTTTTGTTGAAATTATGAATGATTTTTTAAAGGGATTTGGCTTAAAAAACATTACTCTTAAGGATTATAGAAAACACTTTTGCTTTCCCGTTCATGATTATTATACTTCCTTGGGAATTAGCTTGTCTGAAGAAGAGTTCCGCCTTCTTTCTATTCGTTTTATTAATAAATATAAAGAAAAAATGTTTGTACCTAAACTCAAAAAAAACATATTGACTGTTATTAGACACCTTTATGATAATGGCTTTATTCAAATTGTTGTTTCAGCTCAAGAAAAAAAACTATTAAATCGGTCTGTTGCTTTTTATGGTTTAAAAAAATATTTTGATGGCATTTATGGCTTAGATAATAATTTTGCTATTAGTAAGCTGGCTCTTGCTAAAAACAAGCTTGCTCCCTGGTTAGATTCCGGGCCTTCTTTGCTTGTGATTGGCGATACATTACATGACTTAGAAATGGCCCGCTATATTGAAAGCTCCTGCTGCCTAGTGTCCTGGGGACACAACTCCCTTTCTCGTTTAAAAAAAAGTAAAGAAACTGTCTTCAATTGCCCTTCCACCCTTTTGGCTTTTATAAAACAATTATAGAGAGTTAACTAATATTCCTTTTATTTTGACCTTTGGGTTTTCTTTTCTACATAAAATAGATATTAAAGCCATTTCTGTTGATGGAAATAAAATTTGATTTTTATATAAATCAAAATTTTCTCCAACTGAGGTTGTTGTTACGCTGTTTTTATTATTGATATATAAACAGGTTAAATCAACAAACTTAATTGGCTTATATTTAAGAAGGGGATTTTTGCCTGTTTTATTAACGTGATCTTTAACATAAAACTTCTGCCCCGGTTTGTGTTTTGAACTATGAGTTATATCGAAAATAATAACAAGCTTCTTATTTTTAATATTATTTTTTATTAAGTTGTTTTGACTTTGGCTTCCATAACAATAATCATATTGGGCTACTTTTTTTTTACTAGCTGCCTTTGTAGATATTATAATTGTTTTATTATCTTTTTCCATAAAGACGTGTGCCTATTCTTATGTTAGTTGCTCCCATTTTTAATGCGATTTTGTAATCTCCGCTCATGCCCATCGATAGCTCTGTACATGTTGTACAAACTGTTTTCTCTATTTTATCTTTTATCTGCTTTGTTTTTAAAAACAGTTTTTTGATTTTCTGTTCAGATATAGCTTGGGGCAAAATAGTCATTATTCCAACTACTTGAAGATTTGACATTTGTGTTATTTGGTCACATTTTGAAAATATCTGGCTGACGCTAAATCCATGCTTTTGATCGTCTTCGCCAATATTGATTTGCAAATAAATTTTTTGGATTTTATTTATTAATGAAGCTTCTTTGTTTATTTTTTCTGCAATTTTTATAGAGTCTACCGATTGAATATAGTCACATAACAATACCGCTTTTTTAGCTTTGTTCCTTTGAAGGTGTCCAATTAAGTGTATTTTTAAATTTTTTAATTTTTCTTTTTTTTGAGTTTTTTTTTCTATTTCCTGTATTTTACTTTCACCAACATTCAATATGTTGTTTTTGTACGCTGCTTTAATTGCTTCATAACTTAGCGTTTTGGTAACTGCTATGATTTGAACTTTTTGAGGATATAAAGAGTTTTTTTTTATGTTTTCTAAGATTTTTTTTAGTTCTATCTGATTTAGCTGTTCTGTCAAGTCAGTTTTATTGTTTTAATTAGGAAAGGTCTGGCCTTTTTTCTTCTTCTTTATTGTTGTCTTCCTCTATGGGGCTTTCTTCTTCTTTCATTACTTTTGTTACAGAGGCTATAGTAGACCCTTCGTCCAGGCGCAATAATTTAACGCCTTGCGTGTTTCTTCCTATGATGTTTAGCTTTTCAATTGGCTGTCTTATCATAATTCCTTCACTTGTAATAATCATTAGGTCGTCATTTGTTTTTACTTCTAAGATTGATATTAGTTTGCCGGTTTTTTTGTTCGATTTTAAAGTAAAAACTCCTTTTCCTCCCCTTTTTTGCTCTCTATATACATCAAGATTACTTCTTTTTCCAAAGCCGTTGCTTGAAACCACCAAAACCTGACCTTCTCTGCGCGCAGTCAACATCCCTATAACAAAATCATCTTCAAAAGACATCCTAATTCCTGTTACTCCTTTTGTTTTTCTTCCCGTAGATCTGATTTGTTTTTCGTTGAATCTAATTGCTTTTCCATTGTTTGTTGCTAAAATAATGTCTTGCTCTCCTTCGGTTACTTTAGATTGAATTAGCTCATCATCTGGATTTATATCTATTGCATAAATTCCACCTTTTCTTGGCTTGCTATACAAAGACAGGCTGCTTCTTTTTATTAATCCTTTTTTTGTACACATAACAATATAATTATTGTCTTTAAATTCTTTAATTGAAACAAAAGCTTGAACTCTATCTTCTGTTTCACAGCCTATTAAATTAACAATGGCTCTTCCTTGAGAAGTTCTTGAGGCCTGAGGAATTTGATGAACTTTTAACCAATAACATTTTCCTGTTTTAGTAAAAAAGAGCATTGTGTTGTGTGTTGAGGCTACAAAAAGATGTTCTATATAATCATCTTGTTTTGTGTTTGCGCCCTTCATTCCCCTTCCACCTCTGTTTTGTGTTTTCCAGGTTGCTACCGGAAGCCTTTTTATATATCCATGATGGCTTATCGTTACAACCATATCTTCTTCTGCTATCATATCTTCAATCGATAAAGACCCGCTAACTGGTATAATTTCTGTTTTTCTTTCATCTCCATATTTTTCTTCAACCGCAAACAATTCTTCTTTAATGATTTTATTTTGAGTGTTTTCATCTTTTAATATTTGCTTAAAATATACAATTTGTTTTTGTAGCTCTTGGTGTTCTTCAATAAGCTTATCTGTTTCTAAAGAGGTTAACTTTTGAAGCCTCATGTCTAAAATTGCTTTAGTTTGAGTTTCAGTAAAACTATATTTTTGTATAAGTTTGTTTTTTGCTTCCTCTGGGTTGTTTGACGATTTAATAAGCTCAATCACTTCTTCTATGTTTTCTAATGCTTTTTTTAATCCCTCTAAAATATGAGCTCTTGCTTCCGCTTCAGCTAAATCAAATTGGGTTCTTTTTATTATAACATCTCTTCTAAAAATAAGAAACTCATTTAAAACCTCTTTAATAGTCATTACTTTTGGTACGCCCCCAACAATTGCAAGCATAATAATACCAAAAGTATCTTGTAGTTGTGTGTATTTATATAAATTGTTTAAAATAATTCCTGCGATGGCATCTCTTTTACATTCAATAACAATTCTCATTCCATCTTTATCTGACTCGTCTCTTAAATCAGAAATTCCTTCAATTTTTTTATCCCTTACAAGGTCTGCTATTTTTTCAATTAAATTGGACTTGTTTACTTGATATGGAATTTCACTAATTATAATTGTTTCTTTTCCATTTTCTTTTTCTTTTATTTTTGCGCGACCTCTCATAATAACGCGACCTCTTCCCGTTGTATATGCTTCTTTAATACCATCAACCCCCATTATAAAGCCTGCTGTTGGAAAGTCTGGCCCCTTTATGTGTTTATCAAACATTTCTTCATTTGTTATTTCTTTGTTATCTAAAAGAGCAATAAGCCCTGAAACCAATTCTTTTAAGTTGTGTGGTGGAATTTTAGTTGCCATTCCAACTGCAATTCCCTCTGATCCATTCATTAAAAGGTTTGGTATTTGCGCAGGAAGCACCTCTGGCTCTTTTAGGCTATCATCAAAGTTTGCTTGAAAAACAACTGTTTCTTTTTCAATATCTTTTAACATCTCTGAGGCAATTTTTGACATTTTTGCTTCAGTATATCTCATTGCGGCCGCTCCGTCTCCGTCTACTGAACCAAAGTTTCCTTGGCCATCTATTAATAAATATCTTAAAGACCAAGGTTGTGCCATTCTTACTAAAGAATCATAAATAGACTGATCTCCGTGCGGATGATACTTACCAATAACTTCACCTACAATTCTTGCACTTTTTTTATGCTTTCTATTCCATTGGGCCCCTATGCCTGAGGCTCCATATAAAACCCTCCTATGTACTGGCTTTAGCCCGTCCCGAACATCTGGTAGAGCTCTGCTTATAATAACAGACATTGCATAGGATAAATATGATTCATTCATTTCCTCTACAAGATCACGACCTAAAATATTTTGGTTTTTAAAGTTTTCTTCCATTGTTTATATATCTACATTAATTGCATATTGTGCGTTTTTTAATATAAAGTCTCTTCTTGGCTCAACGTCGTCTCCCATTAATTCGGCAAAGGTTTTATCTGGGTTTGTAAACTCTCCAAGCGTTACTTGAAAAAGAGTCCTGTTTTCTGGGTTCATTGTGGTTTCCCAAAGCTGTTCTGCATTCATTTCTCCTAAACCTTTATATCTTTGAATATCTATTTTTGTGTTTAGCCCCTTATATTCCTCTAAAACCTTGTCCTTTTCTTGGTCTGTATATACCCATTTTTCAGCCTTTCCTTTTACAATTTTATATAAAGGGGGTAGCGCAATATATACATATCCTCCTTGAATAAGTTCTGGCATTTTTCTATATAAAAAAGTTAATAATAATGTTCTTATATGAGATCCATCAACATCCGCATCTGTCATAATTATAATTTTATGATATCTTAACTTGCTTATATCAAAATCTCCAGCAGAGGTTTCTTCTGATTCCCCGTCTCCACCAAAACCCGCGCCAAAAGCTGTTATTAAAGTTTGTATTTCATTGTTGTTTAACAATTTATCTATTCTGGCTTTTTCTGAGTTTATAACCTTTCCTCGCAAAGGAAGTATTGCTTGGTACCTTCTGTTTCTCCCTTGTTTTGCAGACCCTCCAGCAGAATCCCCCTCTACTATATAAAGTTCACTTAAGGTAGGATCTTTTTCTGAACAATCTGCTAGTTTTCCAGGAAGAGCTGAAATATCTAAAACGCTTTTTCTCCTAACAAGCTCCCTGGCTCTTTTTGCCGCTTCTCTTGCTTTTGCTGCATTCTCTGCTTTTAAAATAATTATTTTTGCTGTGTCAGGATTTCTTTCTAAAAAATCTAAAAGTCCTTCCATTATAATAGAGTCACAAATTCCTTTTATTTCACCGTTTCCAAGTTTTGTTTTTGTTTGACCTTCAAATTGTGGTTCTTGTACTTTTATTGATAAAACAGCTGTAATTCCCTCTCTTACATCGTCTCCACTTAGCGAAATGTTTTCATTTTTCTTGGTTTTTATAATATTGTTTTGATTGGCATATTTATTTAAAGATCTTGTTAGCGCTGTTTTAAAACCTGCTAAATGGGTTCCTCCCTCAATGGTGTTTATGTTGTTTACATAAGTTAAAACATTTGATGAGTATGTTTCGTTGTAACTAAGGGCTAAATCAACAGGAACCCCGTCTTTTTCGTTTGTAATATGCACAGGTTCTTTAAATAAGGGGTTGTGTTTTTTATTTAAATGTTTTACAAACTCTGAAAGACCACCTTCTGAAAAGTGTGTTTCTTTTTTATCTTCTTTTTTATTAACTAATATTATTTTTATTCCACTGTTTAAATAGGCTAATTCTCTTAATCTTTCATTTATAATATCTTGTTCATATGTTTGGCCTTTGAAAATATTATAATCTGGCATGAAATTTATTTTAGTTCCTGTTTTTTTTGTTGCTCCTTTTTTTTCTATGTTGGTTTGAGCTACGCCTATATTATATTGTTGTTGAAATGTTTGGCCATCTCTATAAACTGTGGCTGTACATTTTTCGGATAAAGCATTTACAACCGACACCCCTACGCCGTGCAATCCCCCCGAAACCTTATACGTATCTTTATCAAACTTTCCTCCCGCATGTAAAACCGTCATGACAAGCTCAAGTCCTGATTTTCCTTCTTTTTTATTTATATCTACAGGTATGCCTCTTCCGTTGTCTTCCACTGTTATACTGCCATCCTCTTCAACTTCAACTAAAATAGTGTCACAGTGGCCCGCCATTGCTTCATCTATCGAATTGTCAACCACTTCCCAGATTAGATGGTGTAATCCTTTTTTACCAACATCCCCAATATACATAGCTGGTCTTTTTCTAACTGCTTCAAGACCTTTTAGAACTGTTATTTTCTCAGAGCTATATTGTTGTTCCATTGATTAAGCGTTTATCCTAAGTGGCATTAAAAGGGTTGTTATTTCCTCTTTCTCTTTTTGCTTAGAGGGTTGAAGTATTGCAGCTGTTAAGGCTGTGCTTAAGAAAAGATTAATTGTGTTTGTTTCGTTGTTCTGTAAAGCTTCTATTAAATATTTTGCATTATAACTAACAGTTAGGTCTTCACCTTTGTATTTACAATCAATATGCTCTTTTGCTGACGTTGAGCTCTCGGGGTCTTGGGCTGAAACAACAACGCCGTTTTTATTAAAGCTTAAAAGTGTTTGTTTTGTTGTTCTGTTGGAAAAAATAGACACTCTTTTTAAACAATTAATAAGAGCCGACACATCTATTTCGGCTTGTATTTTATTATCCTCTGGTATAGCGCTATTAAAATCTGGAAAAGATTCTTTTATAATCCTTGTTGTTATTTTAAATTCTTTTTGTTTTGTTGTGAGGCTGTTTTCTGAAACTTGTATATTAATTATTTCTTTTGGATTAAGGTTGTTTTTGATGATTTTCAAAAACTTATAAGGTATTGTTAAGGCTGTTTTAATGTTTGTTTTTTTAAATTGTATATACTTAACTAACCTGTGCCCATCTGTTGCAACCGATACAAGCTCTTCTCCTGTTATTTTGATATAAACACCTGATAAAGCAGGTTTTAAATCATCTTTACTGGTGGCATATCCTGTTTTGTTAATTATATTTAAAAAATCTTCCCCAACGAGCTGTAAGTCTTCACTTTTTTCTTGGTCTGATGTTTCGGGAAATTCTTTTGTATCTCTACCTGTTATTTTATATACACCGTTACTGTTTTTAATTTCAATTAAATTATCTTCATTGCTATTAATTATAATATTTTCACTTGGAAGCGCTGAAACAATTTCAGTAAACCTAGACATAGGTATACAAACCGAACCTTCTTTAGAATTAGTTATAGGGCTATTTGAGACAATCGCCTGTTCAAGATCTGTTGTTTTAATTGTAAGGTTGTTTTTTTCTACATTTAAGAGGGCACAACTTAAAACAGGTAAAGTTGTCCTTAATGGAACCACTTTTTGATGTTCCATTAAAATATTTTGAAGTTTATCTTTGTCTATTGAGAAATTCAATTTTTGTTGTTAATAATTAGAAAAATTATATGGTGTTATATTATTTTTTATTTATGAATTTAACAAGCTAATTATATAATATATTAAATTATCTTTTATTTTTATTATAAGTGTTGAAATCTTGATAAATAAATATTTTTTTTCACCATTAATTAAAAAAAAAAGAACTAAACAGAAAGACTTAAAGTTTTACTTTATTGTTGATAAATGTTAATAAAGAATAAGTTGTTAATAATTTTTATTAATTTTTACATATGTTGTTTTTAATTTTTTATCTATCCACAAATTAAAAACATCAGATCTTTTTTTATTTAAAGCCATTTGTTCTAAATAAAACCAATTATCATCAAGGTTTATTTTAACAGATGGGTTGAAGTTATATTTATATAAAAGATATTGATTTTCACTATCACCAAAAACTTCTGAAAAGTGATAATCTTTAATTGATTTAATTTTTTTTACAACAATATCGGGAAAAGAAGAAATTTTAATTTTTTCATAAAATCCGGAAAAATTCAAAGGTTTTTTGTTATTTATTACAGCAAGCGAATCAAACAAACCGGGATCGTTTTCTACAACCGTTAAAACAGAGTCTAAATATGATATAGTGTTAATTTTTTCTTTTTCACCAGCGCGAACAAATAGTAAAAGATGTTGAGTTGTAATTTTTTCACCCACGCGATCCATTAATTTAATTAAATGATAACCAAAAGAGGTTTTAACAGGATCGCTAATTTGATTTTTATTTAATGAGTAGGCTATTTTTTCATACTCGGGAACTAAGTCGCCACGAACAGTTGTCATAACGCCCTTGTTTATAGAAACAGATGGATCCTCAGAATACTTCATCACAAACGACTCAAAAGACAAATTATTTGAAACAACAGAGTCTTTTATAGCCGCTAACTTATCAATAATAGATTTAATTGTTTTATTAGAAGTTTCTATTTTTTTATGTAAAAGGGAAAAAGAAGCAGAGGGAGGAGCAGTTGGAATAGAATCTTTATAATCTTCATAAAACAACAAAACCTCTTTTTGGGATACTCCAACATCACCAAGTAAAGAATATCTAAACTTTTCTATAACAATTTCTTCACGAACAGTTTCCCAATAATTATTTTTAATATCAGCCAAAGACAAACCAAAAGCCTCCTCAAGTTTTTCTGTTGAACCCAACTGAGAAGAAAACAAAGAAATTCTATCATCTAAGCTTCTACTAATCTCTTCATAAGAAACATCAATTAACGAATCTTTTTCAGCTGCAGCAAGGACAACATGAAGGTTTATTTTATCTTTTAATATTTGTTCAAAAACAGATTGAAACAACATGGGGGATGTTTGGGGATTAATGTTTTTTTGTTCAGCAGCGACGCGAGATTCACCTAAAACCTCAGAAAATAAAATATGCTTATTTTCAACAACAGCCAAAACACCATCAACAAGCTCGCTGTTTTGAACCAACCCCATAGAACATAATAAACAGAAAATAAAAATCATGGCAAAGAAATATCAGTTAATTTATATTTTTTCTTTAAAGAGGGAAATAAATTAATTTTAATTGAGTCTTTTTGCTCTTTTTTAATTTTTCTTTCAATTTGTTTATAAACACGATCCAAACTATGGGGAACCTCTTTTATAATTTTGTCTAAATAAATTAAAGAGAAGTCGCCTTTTTTGTTTTTTAAAGGAGCGGCAACTTCACCTTCTTTTAAAGAAAAAGCCGCAACGGTTATAGGCCTATTTTTTGAAAAACTTGTAGGGGGCGATGTTTTGCCAGGATGTTTTTTTAATAAAGATTTAAAATCTCGAGATAATAAATATTGATTATAAATAGCGTTAATTTCATTTTCAGTTTGAGTAGATATCTCAGTATAAACAACCCTTTCTGGTGCTATAAAATCACCCTTATATAAGCCTTCGTTATAGCGTTTTTTTACTATTGAAGAGTCTGGGTTAACAACATTATTGGTTAAGAAAGAAAGATACTCGCTTTTTAAAATGTTTTTTTTATGATTTGTATATTCCTCTACGAAAAAAGGCGAAGAGTCTACTTTGTCTTGCCGGCCCAAAGAAATAACTTTTTCCTGCAAAAGAAATGAACGAAAAATGTTTTTAACCTCAATAGAAGAGGACATTGTTCCAATTCGAGTTGAAGGAGTCTTTTTTAGGTGGTATAAAAACCACTGCAATCCAACCCCCTTTTTATCATAAACAAAATAAACATCTTTTAAAGAAGGATCGCTAAACCACTCTAAATAAGCACCTTTGTTCCCTCTGAAACCACCAAGCTCTTTATCTTTAATAATACTAACAAGTTTATTGATAGCCATATTGTTAAAAACAAGCCTATCAGAAGAGACTAAAGATGAATCAAAGGCTGAAGAAGCCGCCCGCAATGAATCAAAGGGAATAGATTGTAAACAGATTTTTTTAGATAAATCACTCAACAAAGAAGGGTTATAATAAGCATATTGAGAAGGCCTTTTATCAACAATTAAAATTAAATGATATCCATAAGGAGTCAACACGGGCTCAGAAACAACGAAAGGCTTTAAATTAAAAGCCTCTTGCTGAAAAGAAGACATTACGCGTCCCCAAGAAATCCAGCCAATATATCCAGAGTTATCTTTAACAGAGGGGTCTTCAGAGAAAGATAAAGACAACTTAGAAAAAGCCTCAACTACAGATAAAGAGTCTGACAAGTCAAATTTAACAGACAAAGATTTTTTTAAAGAATCTATATAAGAAAAAGCTTCTTTTTTAGACCTTGTAAAAGAGCCGGGAAGTTGACACCCCTCATATCCCACCAGTAAATGATAAGCAGAAACCTCCTCTTTTATATGTTTTTTAGATAAACTAAAAGCCTCACTATCAATTAAGGGGAAAGCAACTAGCGCCTCATAGGTGTTATTAATAAGAAGATGGTTAAACCTTGTTTTAAGAGTTGCTTTGTTTTTAGGAAAAAGATCTAAGCCCATAGAAAGAGCATCGTAGTAAATAAGCTCTTTTTCTAAAAAAGAATTAAAGGCTCTATTTTTTTTTAAAGAGTCTAGTTTTTCCCATTCATTATAAGATATTGTTTTAAAAAAATCTTGACTAAAAACACTTTGTTTTTCAATTGAAAAAAGAACAGAGTTTTCAGCAAAAGAGAATGAAAAAAATAATAATAAAAGTTTAATCATGTAAATGTCTTATAAAATCTTCTAATAAAATATAATAATCATCTTTTATATACTTGAACTCTATTTTTAAAAAACTTACATCAACACTAAAAGAATAAGAAATATTATTTGCTGAAAAAAAAGAGGCCACCTTTTTTAAGAACGGTTCCAGCTGGATATCTTTAGAAACAAAACAAAAAACATTAAAAGCGTTAGAGTTATTTATAATTTTAGAAACAGGAGTTTTTTCAGATAAAAGAGAAAGCTTTTTAGATTTAAACAAAGAATTAAAAACAGAAGGCAGCGCGCCAAACAAAAGTACAGTTTTTTGATAAAAAGAATCAAGGTCCTCAAGATTTTTAATATCGGCGATAGACTTATAGTAAAAAGATCGCTCTTCATCAACAACAACAAAAGAGGAGGGAATATATGCCTCGTCTACTGCTATTTCGGCTGCAAAAACAGACTTACCATTGTTTTGAATTTTTTGCATAGCAGAATACAGCAGTTTAGAATAATGCTCAAATCCCACAAAAGACTTTCCACTTTGTTTATAGCCAAATAAACTGCCAGAACCGCGAATTTCAAGATCCTTTAAAGATAGATTGTATCCCGAGCCAAGCGAAGAGTGTAGTTGTATGGACCTCAACCTTTCTTTTCCCTCCGTTGTTATTTTTTGAAAGTTAGGAACAAACAAATAGGCGTAAGCCTGGAGAGAAGAGCGACCAACGCGACCCCTAAGTTGATGGAGCTGAGATAGGCCGAACAAATGCGCATTATTGATAATTATAGTGTTTGCAGCAGGAATGTCAATTCCGCTTTCAATGATTGTAGTAGAAACTAAAATATCAATTTTTCCAGATTTAAATTGAAGCATCGTTTTGTTAATATCCGCTGGAGACAATGAGCCAAACAAGGTCGCTATAGAAAAAGAGGGAAAAGCTTTTTCTAAAAAACTTTTAAAGAAAAATACATTATTAACAGAGTTATCAACAAAATAAACCTGGCCCCCGCGATTAATTTCATTTAAAATAATTTGTTTTAAAAGGCTTTTGCTATAATTGTAAACATTGGTTATTATTGGTTTTCTAGATTTTGGGGGAGACAAAAGGGTGCTAACATTTCTTATTCCAGACAACGAAAGTTGCAAGGTTCTTGGTATAGGGGTTGCAGACATGCTAATGTAGTGGCAGCCCGGAGAGGACGATAGAAAACTTTCTTTCTGCTCTACCCCAAAGCGGTGTTCCTCATCTAAAACAAACAAAGAGGCCTGCGATAAGACCTTTTTATTTTTTAAAACAGAGTGTGTTCCAATGATAATGTCAATTTTTTTATCAACGAAATCTAAGGCAGTTTTATTATTGTTTTTTGATATTCTAGACATCTGAGCAACAACAACGCCATAACCTTTTAATCTATCCTTAAAACAATCATAGAGCTGTTTACACAAAATGGTTGTTGGGGCAAGAACAACAACCTGCTTATGATTTAAACACACAACAAACGAAGCTCTTATAGCAATTTCGGTTTTTCCAAAACCAACATCGCCGCAGATAAGGCGGTGTACGGGCCTTCCTGAAGAAAAATCAGATAAAATGCTATTCCACGTACGAGCCTGATCTTCTGTATCAACAAATGGAAACTCAGATATAAAAAAAGATAGAATCTCTTTATCTATGTATAAAGACCTACCAACAGAAGACTCTCTTTTGAGATAAGCTTTTATTAAGGGCGAAACAAATTCCTCCGCCTGCCTCGATGCTGAGGCGAGCCTTCTATTCCAGGCTCCCGTTTTGCTTAAAGATCCCAAATCAACCTCTGCCGAAGAGGGCGCATAATAGGAAATAATATTTAAAAACCTGACATCAAGGCTTATTTTTCCATCTCTAAATTTTAATAAAACCTTTTCATTTTTATCATTATCAGAAAAAACAACTCCACCATAAACACATACTCCAAACAAATTATGAACATAAAAATCTCCAACAACCAAAGACCCAGCAAGGGGAACTTCTTCTTTTTTTGCAGGAATATATTTTCCCGAAAACCAAGAGGGAAAACAAACAGACTCACCATAAGAACACCCCTCAGACAAAAGCTTGTTTGAAAAAGAAAGGTCTGAAAAAACACCTTTTTTAAAGTCAGCATAAGACAAGGATTTAAAAGACCCCCCTAAAACAGGGCCGTTGATATTATCAAGAGAAGAACTAAAAATTAGAGAGGACCCATCATACAAAGCAAAAACCTTAAAAAAATTTAAGTCTAAAACAGTACAACTAGTTTTGTTTACGAGAGGAGAAACCACGCCCCCCTCTGTTTTTTTTATAATGTTTCCCGAAGAAACATTAAAATAAATAGATTCACGAGACCCATCTAAAAAACCGACCCTAAATGGAAACTGAGAGCCATATGAAAAAACATCAACAACCCCACCACGTATAGAATACTCTCCAGAAACAGAGACGGAATCAACAAGCGAATATTTATGTTTTTTTAAAAAAGCAAGAAGGCTATCAAAGGAGGAGTTTTTAATTAAATAGGGTTTTTCGGCCACAACATCAACAACTGGTAATTTTAAACAACGAGAGTCAACAACACAGAGAGATATTTTTTTTAAATTAGAAGAAAGCTCAACAGAAGAGCGCTCCAATACCGCCTGGTTATAAGACTTAATAGGAGACCGGCTTTTAATAGGCTCACTTATAAAAGGAATGCCCACAGCAGAGTCCTGCGGTATAGAAAGAGACCCATAAACATCATTAAAAAAGTTATCTAAACAAACCAATAAAGTTGGCCTTTTAAGCCCAGAAAGAACAAAGGGAATTATTGATGGAGACTCAACCTTAACCTCAAGGGGCCTACCAGCGCCAAGAGATTTGGTTATTTTAGAAGAAAAACCCTCAATAAAAATAGCCCGCTTTTCATGTTTCACGTGAAACGCCCAACCTTTTAATGTGCGCACCAATCAGGGTAATGTCCGTTGGTCTAATTCCCGATATTCTAGAGGCCTGACCAATAGTTTCTGGGCAAACACGAGAGAGCCTCTCTTTTGATTCGTTAGATAGGCCCGAAATATTTTTAAAACCAAATCCCTTTGGAATAACAAGGCTTTCTAGTGCTTTGTTTTTATTAATCCTATCTATTTCGTTTTGGATATAACCCTCGTACTTAATGCTTGTTTCTAATTCAAAAAGACACGAATTGTACAACATGTTGGTTGACGTTTTTGTAATGTCTTTTAAAAAGATATCAGGCCGCTTAAGTAAAGACTTTATTGAGTACGTTTTATTATTATATTTTGTTTTTTTATTTACAAAGGATAAGGCTTCTAAAAAAACCTTAAAGTATGCCTCTCTATTCTGTTTTTGAGCAGAGGTAAGTATATTGCGAGAAATTGCGATTTTAGAAAGTCGGGTATAGGCGTTGTCTTGTCTTAGAAGCAGTCTGTTTTCTGCACGAGAAGTAAACATCCTATAAGGCTCATCTAAAAAACTTGTCACTAAATCATCAATCATAACACCGATATATGAGTTTTGTCTATCAAAAACTAACGGCTCCTCCTTTTTAATATAAAAACCTGCGTTTAGACCTGCAACCAAGCCCTGGGCGGCAGCCTCCTCATATCCAGAAGTTCCATTCATTTGGCCAGCTAGAAATAGACCCTTAATAAGCTTTGATTCTAAGGTTGATTTAAGTTGGCGCGGCGGAATATAGTCATATTCTATTGCATAGCCAGGGCGAATCAACTCTACGTTTTTTAAAGCACCAATGCTTTCAAGAGCCTCTTTTTGGGTTTTTTCAGGAAGAGAGGTAGAAAATCCGTTAATATATATTTGATCTGCACCAAGCCATTCTGGCTCAAGAAAAAGATGGTGAGAAGGCCTTTCTTTAAATCGATGAATTTTATCCTCAATGCTTGGACAATATCTGGGGCCAACCCCCTTTATTTTTCCAGAAAACATAGCAGACTGTTTGATGTTTTTAGAAATAACAGAATGGGTGTTGTTGTTTGTATTTACCAAAAAACAAGGTTCGTTGATATTGTTGTTGTTTTTTGTCTCTAAAGAAAAAACAGGAGAGGGTTGATCTCCAGGCGAAAGAGAGCACAAGCTAAGGTCTATTGATTTTTTACTTATTCTGGGTGGAGTTCCAGTTTTTAGCCGGCCAGTCTCAAATCCTAAAAGGCGGAGCGACTCAGTAAGACCATATGATCCGCGCTCGCCCATTCTTCCAGCTCTGTAGGTGTTAATACCTATGTGAATAAGCCCATTTAAAAAGGTTCCACTTGTTATTATTATAGCCTCACACAAAAAAGATTCACCGCTTTTTAATTTTAATCCACAGACCTTTTCTCCCTTAATTAAAACATCACAAGCCTCGTCTTCAACTATAGAAATTGATTTATTTTTTTTAAGCAGCTGTTTAATATAAACGGGATATTTTTTTTTATCCACCTGAGACCTTAGAGACCAAACAGCTCGACCCTTGGTTTTGTTTAGTGTTTTATATTGAATAGAGCAGGCGTCTGCCGCGGCCCCCATAATTCCCCCAAGGGCATCAATTTCTTTAACAAGGTGACTTTTTGCCAGCCCGCCAATCGCAGGATTGCAAGAAAGCCTACCTATGGCTTTTTTATCTAAAGTTATTATTGTTGGACGAAGACCCATTCTCGACAATGAAAAGGCAGCCTCAAGCCCTGCGTGCCCACCGCCAATTATTGCTATTTTTTTATTTTCCCACACAAAAATCCCCGAAAATATTGTTGAGTATTTTTTGTTTGTCATGATCTCGTATTAATGCTTCAATTTGACTGTAAGCAGATCGCAGACCCGATATAAAAACAACCAAGTCTTTTGTTTGCCTAGCTAAGGATTGAGCTTTTTTTAATTCTTGCGCGCAAGACAACAACAACGATCTTTGTCTGCTATTTATTAGATACAGGTTATTGGATATAAACTGCTCCCTTTTTTTATTTATCAATGTTGATAAGGATGTAAACAAGCGGTCTATGCCTATGTTTTTCTTAGCTGAAACAAACAAGGTTTTTTTGTTTTTATCTTTTTTATTTATATCAATTTTATTTTGTATAAAAAGAGTATTAGAGCTATTAATATGCTGCGAGTATTTTTTTGCTGCCCCAATTGGAGAGGTGTCGTCAACAAACAATATAATGGCAGCCTTTTTTATGGCATCACGTGTTCTTGAAATGCCCTTTTTTTCAATCACTTCCTTTGTTTCTCTAATGCCGGCCGTGTCAATAAGTGTTACTGGAAAATTGTCAATCGTTGTTTCAATTTCCACCGTGTCTCTTGTTGTGCCCTTTTTATTAGCCACAATAGACCTTTCATATCCAACTATTTTATTGAACAAAGAGGACTTCCCAACGTTTGTTTTTCCAGCAAAGACAATATTTACATTGCTTTTCTTTTCGTTGGTCAAAAAAGAGTTCTTTAAAACCGTATTTATTTTTTTTTCTATTTGGTGCGCCGCCTCAATGTGCTTTTCTATTTTTATAAAATCAATTTCGTTTTCATCAAAGTCTAGCTCGTGCTCAATATATACAATTAAGCTTTCAAGACTATTGATGGAGCTGTTCACTAGCTTTGAAAGCCCTCCCTTTAGGTTATTTAAAGAATAAAGAGCATCTAGCTGATTATTAGAATTAATAAGAGAATTAATAGCTTCGGCCTGTAATAAATCAATTTTACCATTAATAAATGCTCTGTAGGAAAACTCTCCAGGCATTGCCTGTCTAAATGAGCAGCTTTCAAGAATAGATATAAAGTGCTTTATTAAAACCATGCCCCCATGAAGAGAAAACTCAATCACGTCTTCTCCCGTAAAGCTTTTTGGTCCCCGAAAGTATGTAATCATCATTTGATCAATAATTTTTTCATTATAATATAAAGTTTTAAGGTGTGCGTGGTTAGGTCTTGGGCGCCCACTACTTTTTGTTAGAATTCTATATAGTTCTAGGCAATTAGAGCCCGAGCATCTAACTACGTTTAAGGCAGATTGTCCTGGGGTGGTTGCAAGAGCAACAATGCTGTCTTTAATGTTATACACAAACTATTTCGCCTTTAAAGATCTTTGCTGAAAATAGTTTAAAAAATTGTAGACTGTATAATATAGGTTTAAACCGGAGGGAAAAGAGTTAAAAATTAAAAAGAAAAACGCAGACATCATATACATCATAGGCTTTTGGCTTTTATCCATCGTTGCCATCGAAAGCCGCTGGGTCATAAACATTGATATTCCTAAAACAAAGGGCAGAAAAGCAACCTGGTTACCGTAAATAGGAATATTAAAAGAAAGATTAAAAATAGTATCTGGCTGGGAGAGGTTGCTTATCCAACCAAAAAAGGGAGCACCGCGAAATTCAATTGTCGATCGAAAAACAATAAACAAAGAAAACAAAAGAGGCATTTGTATTAACATAGGCAGACATCCGCCAAGAGGGTTGACTCCAGACGATTTATAAAGATTCATCATTTCTCGATTGAGCTTCTGAGAATCATTTTTATATTTTTCTTGAATTTTTTTCATTTGAGGCTGAATGGTTTGCATCTTCAGCGTAGACTGATAGCTTTTTTTTGTTAATGGGCCAGTTATAATTCTAATTAAAAAAGCAAAAAGAATTAAAATGATTCCATAGTTAATCCCCAAAAGATTTAATTTTTTTAATACCCACAAAACAGATCGACTAAAGGGCTGTATGGGAAGCCAGCCAAAATTCATCACCCTATCTAGGTACGTCTTAGACTCCCCAATAATATCAACATCAAGCGGGCCAAAAAACTGAGAAACTGAAAAAGCATTAGAGTTAAATTTTAAGCCGGTAGAATAAATTGGAATCAGGTCGGTTTCATTTAGCGCAAAAGAGCGCGCGGAAAACTGGCCCCCAATAGCACTATCTGATATTAATGAATTTATAAAATATTTATTTCTTACAGCAACCCAATCAGTTTTGCCAGAATAAAGCTCTTTAGAAGCCGCATCATCAATAGAGGAGGGGGACAAGGTCATCGTGTTTATTTCCTTAGATTGTGCAATATATGCGCTTGAATAGGTTAATTCCTCGTAAAGATTTTTTTCTGTAGCATGGATACCTGCATCCCAACTAACAAACTGAAGCTTGTCAGGAAGCTCACCGCTAACAGCATAGTCGTGTTTTATAATATATTTATCAGCATAAAAGGTTGTTGTTTTTTCTATAACGGTCCCCCCAGCTTTCCCTACAACATTTAATCGCATAGTAACAATGAGCGAATCTTTATCATATAGGTTGATAGACTGGTTATTAGAAATATTATCTGAGACAATTTCAAAATAATCCTTGTATTGATGACCGCTAGAGCTTTCCAAGCAAGGACTGCAATGCTCCGCACCATTAATCATTAAGTTTAGATTGATAGAGCTGTCATAGACACCTCTTGAATTATAACCACCAAGATATTTGTATCCATCTTTCTCCTCGCTATGCAGAAGGAAAGACTTGAAAGAGCCACCAGAGGCATTTGAAACGAGAGCTCTATATTTGTCTGTTATAATAGTAAAATTTGTGGGCTCATTTTGCAAGCTGTTTAGCGAAGAAGCCTTATCGACAGGTGTCGAAAGGTATTCCTTTTTTTGCAAGTCGTAAGCATCAATAGTTTCAACGCTTTGTTTTAGATTGTTCTCTGTGTTGACAGCACTCGAAACCAAAGAGCTTTCATCCGGCATCACCCCAATCAGCTGTAAATAAAATGGAATAATTAAAGTTAGAAGGCCAATAAGCAGCCCCGCAAGAAGGGTTCTTTTGGTATCAGTCATGTCTTTTTATTGTTTTTAAATGATTTTTAAATAAAACAAAATCATCTACAAGGCTTGGACGCCTGTTTAACTTGTATAAAGGGTGGATTAAAACATGAACAGGAACACCATTAAAAAGGCCACCAAGAAAAAGAGCCCTTGTTTTTCTCTTAAACCTATTTCTTAAAACAGCCCCACCCACTTTACGGCTAACACTAAAAGCTAACCTCAAGCCAGGCGAGAGGGAATACTTGAATGACAGGTTTTTTGTTTTAAACCGATTATTACTAGATAAAACACACCTAGCTTCTTTAGCACACAAAGAACTTTTCAAGAACTTACCGTTAGGCGTTTTCTTCCCTTTTTTCTACGGCTTGCAAGAACAGCTCTCCCGGCAGGAGTTTCCATTCTTTTTTTAAAGCCATGAGTGTTTTTTCTTTTTCTATTACTTAAGCGTACTGTTGTTTTCATAATTATTTCCTAATTTTCCTTGTTATAATTTATAATAAACCAAAAAGAATTTATATCAATATTTATTCTTCGCAGTTTACCACGGTTTTAATGCCACCCCTCGGGTGAAAATCACCACGAACACTAATAGAAATAGGATTGCATGCTTTTTTAAAATCGTCTAATATTTTATTTGTAACCTCTTCATGAAACATCCCCACATTACGATATTTAACGATGTAGAGTTTTAAGGACTTAAGCTCCACAATATGTTTATTAGGTACGTAATCTATATAAATACAACCAAAGTCTGGAAGAGCTGTTTTTGGGCAAACACAATTAAACTCTGGTATAGAAACAGAAACGGTATATTTTTTTTGAGGATAAACGTTATCTACTATTTCTAGGTCTTTGTGGTTTGGCTTGGAAGAATTTAACATAATAAAAGTAAAAAAAAGGGGCTGCAGTTAGCCCCTGAATTTTTTATCTACCTCTTTGAGGCCGTCTAACTTTTCTTCTGCGCTTATATCTTCTTTTCCACTGTACAGAGTCGCTCGAATGATCCGCCTTAGAAATTTCAACTTGCTTTTTTTGTATATAAGATTCTACAGGAGAAACAACAACAACATGATATGTTGAAACTCTCGCAAAAGAAAAAGCACACATAAGTACCGCAGCTAATAATAATTTTTTCATTTTATTCCCCCTAATCTTATACTTCGCATTTAATATAGCAAATGATTTATATACTATAAAAGAAAAAAATATTAAAAAATGTAACAAAGCTTATGTTTTTTTTTCTTTTTTCCACTCAAGAGGAGTTATATTTGAAGCAATTATTTCAGTTGTTTTAATTACCTTTTTTTCTTGATTTTCCCATTGTCGAGTGTGAATTCTCCCCTCAACGGAGACAAGCTGCCCTTTATATAGGTGCTCCTGAGAAAGCTCGGCTAGCCTGTCCCAGGCAATAATTGAATGCCACTCAGTATGGTTGATGGTTTGTCCGCCTTTCTGAGACCAGGATTCATTGGTAGCAATAGAAAAAGAGGCAATTGGGCGACCAGTTTTTGTATATCTAGCCTCTGGGTCACCGCCAAGGTGACCGATTAAAAAGACCTTATTAACGCTGTTTTTTTGCATTTCTAATTTTATAGGGTTTCCTTAAAATAAACAAGAAAATTATTTGTCTTTTGGAATACAAAGTGTAAAAGAGGCTCCGCCCTTAGGGTTATTTGCAATTAAAAGCTTGCCACCATGTGCAGAAATAACCTTATAGCAGATAGAAAGGCCTAGGCCAAAACCAGCTTCTTCTTGGTTTTTTCCTCGAACAAACGCCCTGGTAATATCTTTGATCAAGTCATGAGGAATTCCAGGACCCCTATCTTTGACTAGAAAGTTTACACTCCCTGGTTTTTCAGAAACATGAAGGGTAATTTTTTCATTATCTTCGGCATATTTATATGCGTTTTCAATAAGATTTTTAATTGCAATAGACATTTTAACACTATCAACCAACAAGGAGGGGTTAATGTTTGTTTTAATATGTATATCTTCTTTTTCAACAAAGGTTAGCTCAAGGGCCTGATTAATTAGCTCATTAATTGTTGTAGGCTTTTTTTTCAAATTAGAATAGGCGGCAGACATCTGGTCTGATAGTAAAATGTTTGTAATAAGCGAGTCTAAAACCTTAATTTGTTTATCTATTCTATTAATTTTTGATTTGGTGTTCTTGTTTTTTTGATCCTCAGGTTTAATCATTGCTAACAAAAGCCGTATTTTAGCAAGAGGCGTTCTTAGCTCATGGCTCACATCAGAGAGTAATCTTTCTTTTTGTTTAAGCAGGTTTTTAATTTCTTTCACCATTGTATTAAAGTTTTTGGACAATACTGCCAGCTCATCTTTTCCAACTACTGGAAGAGTGGAGTCTAAATCACCAGCTTCAAGCGCAATAATTCTTTTTTCAATTAAGCTAATAGGATGTAAAAAACGCCTCGTAATTAAATAGAGAGTATAAAGGGACAACAGGGCCAAGATGATAAATGGAAAAAAAGTAGGAGGCTGAGTAGGCGGAATATCCAGCGTAATTAAATATTTAAAACCGCCTTGTTGAACAAAGGTTGCTTGAACAATATCTTGGTCAAACTCAACATCACCAAAAGAAACATAGTTAGCATAATTAATCCCGTGAGTTTTAAAATAATCCTCTGTTGATCCATAGCTTAAATAATTGCACAAGGAGAGATTTTTTATATGATTGCTCCAATAAATTAAAGTATCGTTTGTACAAGCCGTATCCTTATCGGCAATGAAAATAGAACATTTTAATTTTAAATTATTTAATTCGTTCTCTAGCCTAGAAATATCAGGGGGACTTCCCCAGCTAGAGACAAGCCTATTATAATGATATGCATCATGTGCATCTAAAATATCGTCTCGACCAGTATACCCCCAATTAATAACATAATACGTCACCAAAACCAACACAATGGCTGTAATCGAAAATAAAACACCAATTCTTCCAAAAAGAGTAGTAAACCACCATACCGTCGTTTCTTTAAGCCAAGAAGCAAGCCAATGTTTAAAGCTAGAAATCAATTGTTTTTTTGTATAGCGATAAACTTATATCCCACACCATGAATTGTTTTTAAAAAACGAGTTTGATTAGGGGTCTCGCCAAGCTTATTGCGAAGCCGGCTTACAAGCACATCAACAGAGCGATCATATGTTTGCCACGTAATTCCCCGAAGATTTTCAACTAAAAACTCACGATCTAAAACCTCATTACTATTGTTAGCAAAAAGCAAAAGAGCTTCAAACTCAGAGGTTGAGAGGCTTATTTTTTCACCATCAAGCAAAACCTCTTCTTTTAATTTATCAATTGTAAGGCTTTCAAACTCCAAAATATCAACCATTGAATTAGAGTGGTGCACGCGCCTTAATATAGACTGTATACGAGCAAGGAGCTCGCGGGGTTCAAAAGGCTTCGGCAAATAATCATCTGCACCAAGCTCTAGACCAACAACTTTATCTGAAACCTCGCCTTTTGCAGTTAGCATAATAACAGGAAGGTCTGAAGTTTCTCTCAGCTTACGTAAAACTTGAAAACCATCCATTTCAGGAAGCATGATATCTAATAATAACATGTCCGGCTTATTGCTCTTAAGTGCGTCAAACAAGCTTGAGGGCGTATAAAAAGCATTTATTTGAAACTTATATTCCCTTAAAAATTCTATTAACAGCTTAACAAGCTCTTTATCGTCATCGAGTATATAAATATGTGGCATTATAATCTCCTATTGTAGTTGGGTTGATATGGAATTAATTAATTTGTTTAAATGAGAATCTTGCGTTATTCGACCCTCAACTGTTTTGCAGGCATGGATTACCGTTGCATGATCTCTCTTTCCAAAATGTGCGCCTATATGAACAAGGGAATTTTGTGTTAACTCTCGGCAGAGAAACATTGCAAGATGACGTGCAGCAACAACATCAGCAACACGGCTTTTGGCATACAGTTTTTTTTCAGAAACATCCATCTCTTGAGAGACAGCTTTACAAATTTGTTTCATAGAAACTTTTTTTAATGCAGCGCTTCCAAGAACATCTTGGATTACCTGTTTAGCGAGAGATTGGGTAATATCCTGCTTAGTTAAAGAAGATAAAGCCAACAGCTTAACCATTGCCCCCTCCATCATTCTAATATCATTTTTAATAGATGTGGCTAAAAACTCAGTTACGTCATATGGAATATTTAATTTTTCATTTTCTGCTTTTTTCATCAAGATAGCAATTCTTGTCTCGAGGTCTGGAGGCTGAATATCTACAATTAAACCTGACTGAAACCTAGAGACAAGACGATCCTTTAAGTTGGTAAGTTCGTTTGGATGCCTGTCTGTAGTAAGCACTATTTGCTTTCCCTGTTGAAATAAATCATTAAAAAGATGAAAAAATTGTTCCTGGGTTTGTTCTTTGCCTTGAAAAAACTGTACGTCATCTAAAATTAAAATATCTACCTTTCTATATGACTGCGCAAAGCTAGTAGAATTATTATTTTGAATAGAGTTAATAAAATCAAGCATGAACTTTTCACTTGTGACATAAATAACCCTTAGCTTTGGTTGGCTAGATCTAATATGATTGCCAATAGCCTGTATTAAGTGTGTTTTTCCAAGTCCGGGGTTGCTATAAATAACTAGGGGATTAAAGGGAGTTTGCCCGGGACCATCTGCAACGGAAGAGGCTGCAGCCTTTGCAAACTGGTTCCCCTTTCCCTCAATAAAGTTTGTAAAAATATAACGACTATTTAATTGCGAGGCTCGATGAAAAGACTGGGGTATAAGCTTTTCTATTTTTTCTATATTTTCTTCAATGGGCGCCTCTTTTTTAACAACAATGCTATAATTTATATTAAGCTTTTTACCAAAAACCTGACCAATGGCATCATTAATAATTGTGCTATACTTAGACTCCAGCCACTCATAGTGAAAGCGATTTGGAACCTGAAGGGTTATTTCTTCTCCCGTGCAGCCTGACAAAGAAAGAGAGTCAAACCAGGTTTGAAAAGCTTGGTCAGAAATCTTTTTTTTAATAAGCCCCAGGCAATCTAGCCAAAGCTTTCTATTGTCAGTTGTTATTTTCATTAGTTATCCACAAGTTATAAACATTGTTGTAAAGTCCGTTAATTTAAAATAATTTAGATAGAAATATTAACTAATAATTTATGAAAATTAATAAAACTTTTATTGTTTGGGGTTTTTTTGTTGTGCTGTGGAACTTTGGCGTACCACAAGCCGCACCAGTTTTTGACGTTTTGTTCGCAGTTATATTTTTCTTTTTATCAAAGTTTTTAGAAAAGCATTTGCAATGATTTTTTGGACAACAGCTGTTATAATATTATATTTAGTTTTTTTTTGGAAGTGGAGAAAAAACGAGCAATCCTTTTATTTAAAAGGAAGGCCTATAATTATGGGCCATCGTGGATCGCCTTCTTATATTACAGAAAACACCCTTCCTTCTTTTGAGCATGCACTTAAGGCCGGAGTTGAGGGAATTGAGCTTGACATAAGATTAACCCAAGATAAAAAAATTGTTGTGTTTCATGATGATAATTTATTGAGACTATCGGGGGTTAATGTTGGCATTAAAGACCTAACATACGCAGAAATACTTACTCACACATTAAAAAAAGAAAAAAACCAAAAAGAGAATGTTGTGGCACCTCAGCTCGAAGACCTTCTGTCTATTTTTAATAAAGCAGAAGTCATTAACATTGAAATCAAGTCAGACTCTTTTTTTGACAGCGGAGATATTGTAAATTGTTTAATAAGATTTTTAGATGATAATAATTTTGACCACAAATGCATTATATCATGCTTTAACCCCTTAATGATTTGGAGGTTGCGCAGAAAAAGACCGCAGACAATTACAGGCTTGCTGTATACAAAAAGTGTTCCGCTACACGGTTTATACAACATGATGTGCTCCCTGATTTGTCGGGCAGACAACCTGCATATTCATTATGATTTGATTGATGCGTGGATTGTGCGATGGGCCAAGCAAAAAGAAATGCGCGTTAATAGCTATACAATTAACAATGGTGCCACGTATAAAAAAGCAATTAGATCAAAAATTGATGGAATATTTACGGATAACGTTGAATATATAAAATAATGTAGATTATCTTGATGTTTTTAACGAAGAGAAGGCGTTGAAATTATACTAGGGCTATAAAAATGTTAGAAAAAATTAAAAACTTAAAACAAAAACACAACGCGATTGTTTTGGCTCACTATTATCAAGATCCAGAAATTCAAGACATGGCTGATTTTGTTGGAGACAGCTTAGAGTTGTCGCGCAAAGCAGCTAGAACTGATGCAGAGGTTATTTTATTTTGTGGCGTTCACTTTATGGCAGAAACGGCTAAAATAGTAAACCCGAATAAAAAAGTTATTATACCAGACATAGAAGCCGGGTGTTCTCTTGCAGATAGCGCTCCAGCAGAAGAGTTTAGAGCATGGCTAAAAAACTATCCAAATCATGTTGTTATATCTTATATTAACTGCTCTGCTGAGGTAAAAGCAATGTCTGATATTATATGTACCTCTGCCAATGCAAGGCAGGTTATCGATTCTGTGCCAAAAAACAAAAAAATTGTGTTTGCTCCTGATAGGCTGCTAGGTAAATACATGATTAAAGAAACAGGTCGCGATATGGTTTTATGGAACGGCACTTGTCAAGTACATGAAATGTTTTCAGAAAAAGCCCTCGTCACTCTCAAGGTTAAAAACCCAGCAGCTAAAGTTTTAGCACACCCAGAGTGTGATGAAAGCATTTTAATGCACGCTGATTTTATTGGTTCTACAAGCGCACTTATCAAAAACGTAAATAATACAAAAGAAGACCAATATATTATTGTTACAGAGCCCGGGGTTATTCATCAAATGCAGAAAGCAAACCCGCAAAAAGAATTTATTCCGCTACCAACAAAGACAGGATGCGCATGTAATGAGTGCCCACATATGAGGCTTAACACGATGGAAAAAATAGTTAATTCTTTAGAAAACATGAACCATGAAATCACGCTAGATGAAGATATTCGAAAAAAAGCTTTAAGACCATTAAATAAAATGCTTGAAATTGTATGATTAGGCACAAACAGTATAGCAAGCTAGATCCGGGGTATGTGGATAAAAAGTTAAATGAATTCTTTAAAGAAGATAACATTGAAGCAGACATTACAACGAAGGCCACGCAAAACTCTCAACTAGTACAAGCATATTTTATAGCAAAAGAAAATCTGGTTTTTGTTGGCAGGGAGGTAATTTTACAAGCATTTAAGGGTTGCAATATTAATCAAATTCAAGAAGATGGGACGGAAATAAAAAAAGGCGAACCCCTTGCAATGCTTTCAGGTTCAATTAATATAATATTGCAAAAAGAAAGAGTGGTGTTAAATCTTCTTCAGAGACTAAGCGGTATTGCTAGCAACGCAAGGAATCTTGTGAAAATTATTGCACCGCATAACATTCAGCTTCTAGACACAAGAAAAACAACGCCAGGATTGAGGGTGTTTGAAAAATACGCGGTTTTTATTGGAGGAGGTACAAATCATCGCTTTAGTTTAAAAGAGGCTGCAATGATTAAAGATAATCACCTCGTAGGAAACCCCAACATTAAAGAAGCGGTAGAAAAAGTGATAAACAATAATCCAGAAAAAGACATACAGGTAGAGGTAGATAACGCTACTCAGTTGCAGGAAGCCCTATATAGCAGGGCAACCTCTATTATGCTTGATAATTTTTGTCCAGAAGAAATACCAGCGGCTATCAAAACAATCCAAAAAAGCGAGAGAGGACAAACAATATATATTGAATTATCAGGAGGCATTACAAAAGATAATATTAAAGATTATTGTATTAAGGGCGTTCATGGAATTTCAATAGGAGCATTAACACATAACATTAAAAGCAAAGATATTAGCTTAGATCTAAAATGAGCCAACACAAAACAGATATTTTAATTATAGGGCTAGGCTTAGCTGGAATAACTGCAGCGCTAACCGCAGCAAAAAGCGGAAAAAAAATAACTATTATTACTAAAACTAAAAACAAAAGCTCAGGAAGCACGCCATGGGCACAGGGAGGCGTGGTATATAAAGGCCTCAAAGACTCTGATCTGGAGCTTAAAAAAGATATACTGAAGGCAGGAGCTGGACACTGTTGGGAGGATGCAGTTGAACACCTGTGTAAATATGGCCCGAGTCTAGTTGAAAAAATTTTAATTGAAACACTACAGGTTCCTTTTAATTCAAACAAGACGGAGCTTGATCGTGTTTCAGAAGGAGCACACTCTACCCCGAGAGTTTTATATCATGCTGATAAAACAGGAAAAAGTATACATGATTTAGCTTTAAAACATTTAGAAAACATAAAAAATGTAAAAATTTTAACCAAACATATGGCTATTGATTTATTAACGTTTTCTCATCATTCAACAGAGACTACAGACATTTACAAAAAACCAGCATGTTTTGGTGCAATGGTATTAAATAGCGATACCGGAAAAGTTGTATCTATACTTGCATCAAAAACAATTTTAGCAACAGGGGGCGTTGGGCAGCTGTTTTTACACACTACAAATCCTAAAGAAGCTACAGGTGACGGAATTGCCATGGCATGGAGAGCTGGTGCAAGGTGTTTTAATTTACACTACATACAATTTCATCCTACAGCCTTCTATCATCCCTCCGGCAGGTTTTTAGTTTCAGAAGCAATGAGAGGAGAGGGTGCAAAGCTTCTAAATAACCAAGGGGAAGAATTTATGGAACAATATCATAAAGCTGGTGCGTTAGCGCCAAGAGACGTTGTTTCTAGATCAATTCATAAAGAAATGTTAAAAGAAGAGGCAGATTGTGTGTTTTTAGATATAACACATAAAAGTAGTTCGTGGGTGAAAGCAAGGTTTCCTACAATCTATAATTATTGTCTATCTAAAGGAGTTGATATTACAAGGCAGCTCATTCCAGTTGTTCCTGCGGCACACTACAGCTGCGGAGGCGTTGGTGTAAATTTGGTTGGAAAAACATCGCTGAAGCGATTATATGCTGTTGGTGAAATTGCGTGCACAGGAGTACACGGGGCTAACAGGCTAGCAAGTACGTCACTGCTTGAATGTTTGGTCTGGGGATATTTTGCGGGCAAAGATTCTGTAGAAGAGAAGGATGATGCTGATTATTTTCCACCCATGCAAGAATGGTCTTTAGAAAATCGCAAGGTAGATAAAGCGCGCATAGCGCAAGAATGGTTAACAATTAAAAACACAATGTGGAACTTAGCTGGCTTAATGCGGTCGCAAGAAAAGCTGAGATCTGCTACAAATATTTTACGATCATTACAGCTGGAGGTAGAACAATTTTATCAAAGCAGCACGCTTGATAATAACATTTTATCCCTAAGAAATGGAGCACAGGCAGCATTGGCAATTATTTCATCTGCGCTAGAAGACAGAAAAAGCATGGGAACGCATTACATTGAAGGTGAATAGCTAAAATTATCAACCAACCTTACCTTGTTTAAAAAAACAGCAGTGCTTATTAAAACACTTTGATTTATTAGGCCTACAATCTCATCTAAGGACTTATCGCAAGCAATGGAAATATAATCTATAGAAAGCTCATCAAATAAACCGATATGTTCAATAAAAGTATTTTTCAGTATTTCAGGGTTTTTTTCGCCAGAACCTAAACCCTGTTTTATCTTTAAAAGACCCAAATAGACATTATGTGCAATTTTAGTTTCTTTAATATTTAAATATGTATTGCGTGAACTTAAAGCCAAGCCATCCTTTGAGCGAACAGTAGGGCCCGCTATCATTTTTATACCGTAATTATTTTTTTTAATCATTTGCTTAATGATTAATAATTGCTGAGCATCTTTTTTGCCAAAAACGGTATGGGTTGGTTGTATTATTTTAAATAGTTTATGAACAATCATTGTGACGCCCTTGAAAAAAAGAGGACGAGACCTCCCTTCTAGCTTTAAAGAAAGAGGAGAATCAAACCAATAGTCTTGTTGATTGTTTTGATACATTTCATTTGCAGATGGCATAAAAACAGCATCCACGTTTTCATCTTGAAGTTTTATTAGATCTTGGTTTATGGTATTTGGATAAGAGTCTAAGTCTTCATTTTCAGAAAACTGAGTGGGGTTTAAAAAAATAGATACTATCGTTGTATTACATTTTTTTTTTGAAATGCGAACAAGAGACAAGTGACCTTCATGTAGCGCACCCATCGTTGGCACAAACCCAAGCGTTTTTTTATGAGAATTTCTCCACCGGATACAATCATCAATGGACTTTAGCAAGCGCATATATTAACTGTTTTCGACATCTTGCTTGTATTGCCTTACTACGTTTTGGACACGCCTAAACATAGTATCATATTGCATGGCATGTTTTGGAGCCTTAGCGGAACTATAGCCTAAAATATCATGAAAAACTTGGATTTGTCCATCACAAGAGATGCCTGACCCAATACCAATTGTTGGAATAGTTAATTTTTGTGTTATTTCTTTTGCTAGGCTGTTTGGGATACACTCTAAAACCACACCAAAGGCGCCTGCTTCTTGTACGGCTAGAGCATCATGGATAATTTTTTGCGCACCTTCAGGCGTTTTGCCTTGCACTTTATATCCAGACAATTGATGATAAGATTGAGGTGTGAGCCCTATATGTCCAAGAACGGGAATGCCACAATTTACAAGGGCCTTAATATGTTTTTCTATGTGCTCACCCCCTTCAAGCTTAACGGCAGAGGCGCCCCCCTTTTTTAAAAGCAGTCCAGCGTTTTTAATTGTTTCTTCTATTGAGGGCTGATAGGATAAAAAAGGCATATCAGCAACAACAAGTGATTTTTGAGTTCCTCGACAAACAGCGCGAACAATTAACAGCATTTCTTCCATTGAAACTGGCAGAGTATTCTCATAGCCGTATATCATCATTGAAGCGCTGTCACCAACCAAGATTAAAGGGATGCCTGCTTGATCTACAATTTGAGCTGAGGTGTAATCATATGCAGTTAGGGTTGCAAAAGGCTTCTTGGTTTTTTTTAAATTTTTAATATGATCTATAGTAATCTGAATCAGCTGACCCTCCCGGCTATCCAACCACATCATTGTTTTGATTTAAGCGGGCAACCCTAGGTACATGATGGCTAATATTAGCTGCATCTAGAGAACAGTAAGATAAAATAATAACCCGATCTTCAGGGTGAACTAAGTGAGCAGCTGCACCATTAATACAAATACTTTTAGAGCCCGGATCATCTGGAATTACATAGGTTTCAAGACGAGAGCCATTAGTTAGATTTAAAACATGAACCTTTTCATAATTATTTAAACCCACTGTTTTCATCAATTCGGAGTCAATTGAAATAGACCCCTCATAATCTAGATTTGCATCCGTTACTTTGGCCCTGTGTAATTTAGACTTTAATAGTTTAATTTTCATATTGATATAAATAATGATTTTAATTCTTAATCATAATTTACTAAATAAATAAAGATTATATTAAAAAATTGTTATTAAAAGTGGATAATTATAATTAATTTTTTAAAGGTATTTAGTTATCTAATTATCTTTCTAATTATGAATAAAAAGACATTAAACTTTCTATTTTATTTAAGCCTTGGCTTTTTTGCACTAGATTGCAGTGGAGCCCCCACCCAAGAAATTAATGAAGAACCCAGTTCAAGCGAAAGTCAGCAATATATTGACAACACCCTTATTGAAGGTGGAAAAAAATATAATTCTCCTCATCTTGAAATGAGCGATGAAAACATCTTGATGACAGACCTGCAATCAGAGTTACATTCTAGTAAGGCAGAAATACAAAAACTGCGTGCACTAGTTAAGGGATTAGAAAAACAGATAAACAATAAAATAGATAGCAGTTTATCTGAATCCTTAGCCTCGCCTCACTCGCTGTATCATCAAGAAATTTTAATGGAAAGCGGAACTGTTTATTACGGCAATATTATTTATCAAGATGAAATTTTAGTAACCTTAGAAACAATGATTGGAAAATTAAATTTAGATAGAACTAAAATAGTTAGGGTTATATCTCATAAAACAGACGCTTTATCAGGTGCAGAAGAAGCTCTTTCTTTTGAGGGGCTAGAGCAGTTTCCAGAAATTGAAGATGGCAACATTATTTATAAAAAACCAGCAGAAGTTGTGTTGTTAGGCAACATTGCTGCCTTAGCTGATGATTCTGGCAATACTCAATTAGCAGGCAAAGTAAAAAACACAGGAGGTCGTCGAGCAGATTTTGTTAAGGTTAATATTACCCTATACCGAGACTGGTCAAAATCATTAACACCAAAAACCTTTACAGTTTTTGTTGATGGAGAAACAATGTATTTAGACCCACAAGATAGTACGCTTGTTTCATTTAGCAGCCTTTCAGCTAAAGCCGAGGCAGATTTTGAGTTATTTGTCCCTCAAAATTTTGGAACGGTAATGAGCTGGACATATGAAATTGACTATGAAGAGTATGATTATAAATAACAATAAACCTGCGAACCCTTTATTTGGTATTTATAGACTCAATGCATAGCTATAAATATCCAACTAAGGTTTTTTTAATATTTATATTTTTATTCACAACGGCCTTTAGCAATACTCGCGTTGCGTTTTCAAGACCCGGAGCATTAATACGAACGCCATCATTATTACAAACCCCTTTAGAGCAAGAGTATCATGTTGGTTTTTCTAGTGAAATTATTAATTTTAAAAAACACAACTCTAGCGACGCCGTGTTTTTTAAAAGTATATCTGCAAATGGTTTTCAATATGGAGTTGCATACTCATCTCACGCACAAATTAATCAAGACAACCAAAACCCCCCCTCAGAGCTATCCTTTCACTTCAGCAAGAGAATATATGAAATACAAAAAATGAATATTGAAGTTGGGCTTAATGACATATTATATTCAACAGAACAAAAACATGAGCTGTCTATTTATATTGCATTATTAAATAGTGATATTTTAATTGGACCAAAACAACAATTTAAACTACAAACATCCCTGGGCTTTGGAACAGGAAAAATCAACTATGATTCTCATAATTATTCAGATGATTTTTCTCACAGGGCGCGATTTTTCTTTGGGCTTAACTTTAAAACTCCCTACTTGTTAAATAAAGGGGGCTTAAACTTAATGCTAGATTTTGATGGATCGGGAACGCACCTGGGGGCAACAATTCCTATAAATAAAAAACTTAATGTTAATATTGCAATGACAAACTTTCAAAATCTTGATAAAATCAACAAGTATAAAAACGCAGCAGATAAAACGATTTATGCAGACGCGTTTGGATTTGGTGTTGGCCTAGGATTTAAGCTGTCCGGTAAAGCAAAAACACCGCCCAAGGCTTTGTCGCAAAAGATGAGGTTTGCATCTGAACATAGCGATTGCATTGTTGCATATTCAGCAAAGAATTATAGCTCCCCTCTATCATTAAATAAGAGCTGCGATGACTTCGCGTTAAATAAATTTATAGGTGATATAAATAATAATTTTATAACTCTGAATGATTCTATTAAACTCATTGATCAGATAAACAGCAATCATATTCTTTCACATACTGCTAAAGATTATGAAATAAAAATGTTGCAAGATTCAATTAATATGCAATATTTTAAAGAGCGCATTTCTAAGTCAGAGTTAAATGTTGCAATGAAACATATTTCAAAATCGTTGCAGTATTATTATAGTGACAATTATTTATTAGCACTAGAGGAAATTAATAAAGCAATTGTTCGTTTTCCAGATATGGCTATTGCACATGCAAGAAAAGGAAGTATTTATTATCAAATGGGGGATTTGAAACAAGCAACAATTAGTTGGAATTTAGCGCTAAAGCACGATCCTGAATATATAGAGGTGCGTGAGATGTTATCGGGTATTAAAACAGAAATAGATAAAATATCATCAAACAATTATAATAATTAGAGGAGATT
>CESQ01140706.1_pt1 | contig 40719 bp, 44 predicted proteins | sample 361401 | NCBI WGS metagenome assembly CESQ01 (sample SAMEA2622119, study PRJEB7988) | marine metagenome | isolation source: saline water (ENVO:00002010), including | reverse complement strand
CCAATTATTGAGTGTGTAGTAGATACGGGCAATCCAAATCTAGTTGCAATTGTAATCCAAACCGCTGCCGCCATCATAGCAGCAATGAATCCGTACATCAGATCATTAGTGAAAGCCGCAGTGAAGTAATCCGCCTCTGTATCAAAGTAGAGGATTCCTTTCCTTACAGTGTCAGTAACAGCATCTCCGGCAAAGAATGCACCCATGAATTCGAAGACTGCAGCAATAATCACCGCTTGCTTCAGAGTTAATGCTCTGGAACCAACAGAAGTCCCCATCGCATTCGCTACGTCATTCGCTCCAATGTTCCATGCCATATAGGCACAAACAGCAGTTGCAAGAATCAGGACGAGCCACATTATCGGTTCCATATGGACTAGTGCGAAATATATCTAGTATATTGATTAAAAAATATATTGAATATATAGTTTAGTTCAGTTTCGCTCTACTGCTCTAAATAAAAAACTATTTATTTATTACCAATAGTCGTCAATCGTGCCAGAAGGCAAACCTCCAAAGTCAGAAATACGAAATATCCAGCTCACGGGTGGGTCGACTTACATAGTCAGCCTTCCAAAGAGGTGGGTCGGTGAACACGGTCTCGTTGCGAAGGATCAAGTCAGAATAGAATGGCGACCTTCAGGTACACTACGGATTGTTCCCGAGGCAACGTCATTAGTCAGAAGGAGATTGATTGAGTTAGACCTAAGCAAGATTCCAGATGAAATGGTCTATGATCACTTAGTCGGCTCATATTTGGCGGGCTCACAGGTAATTAGAATAAAATCACAAAAAGGCTTCGATAGGAGTCTTAGGAAAACATTCAGAAAATTCATAAATTCTACCAGAGGAGTGGAGATTTCCGTCGAGACGGAATTCAGCATGGAGATGATTAATCTACTCAATCCCTCAGAAATGCCACTTTATTCCAGTTTGAATAGAATGTACCTACTGATTTCAAGTCAGATCAGAGATGTATTGGATGTGCTGTCAGGAGGGGACAAAGAAATCCTCGAAGACTGTCACGACAGGGAACAAGAGGTTGATGCAATAAGACTGCTCCTGGAGAGGCAAGTTGGCCAGATACTGGAATCCGCCAGTATCGAAGACTCGCTGGGAACCTCAAGGTGGGAAGCCTCCGAGATTGGGAAAGTAGTCAGATCACTGGAAAGGATGGGGGACCACTCATATGCACTTTGCAAACTGTCCTTGAATAGGTCTGACGACTCCCAAATCTCAATAAATTCTGCACCGATTTCGTCAATGCAAACCTGGAAATCCTCCATGAAGCTTTTAATTTCAAACCTAAGGAGAAGAAAAATTTCTGAGATTCATTCGGCTAAAGGACAACTTATTGGCGCCATAAAAGCTCTGGATGATTTCGAAATTAACTTGGTTTCGTCTGAATTGGATTCATCCGAAGTACTGTTTTTGGGTCGAGTTTCTGAATCAATTAGAAGGATGTGTGCGTATTCAATAAACATGGGAGAAGAGCTTCTCAATATACAGTCGCACAGGGACTCTATAGAAATTACAGAGTGAATGAATACATGATACTACTCGAGGCCTATATGGGCAATACATCAGTGGCAGGTTCGATTGAGAATCCCAAATGATGCGACCACTATTGGAATCTCATGCTATCGAGGGGGACAGCTATAGCAGGGAGGTAATCGCTATATCTGTGCCTGCTGGTCTTGGGTGGATACAATTTTCCCGATAGGGCCATTTCTACCACCTCCTGCTTCGTCAATGTCTCCAAGTCGCTCCCCGGCCAAATGTCCAGCTCGATTCCTTCATCGTCCAGGTAGTCTACCTTGATGACCGGAAGGCGGAGCAAGCCGATCCTAAGCCCCACGTGGTACCTGTGGTGGCCATCGAGTATCGTTCCAGTACGCCCATCCACCAGCAGGGGTTTGGTGTATGCGTTCCAACGGAGTGTTATGTCGTGCAAGGAGTCCACGTTGCCGGGCTTGACCTCCTCATGGGGCTTCAGCCATGAGATGGGCACCAGCTCGACTTCCATGTAGCCCCTAAGGGGGCGCTCATTGAAATCATTTTGCGTGATTCACACCAGTTAGTCATCCGATTATTCCGGAAACTGCCTCGGTCTGCGTCAGGTAGACCAAGAGCCCCAAACCAGCGAAGATCATCATCCAAGAGCCAGTCGCCTTGACCACCCCGGTGGATCTCCTGAGGAAGCTAATCATCGCCTGCCTCCCCATTCCGACAAGTACCGTCACCATCACCATCAGCAAGGTCACAGAGAGGATCAATCCGCCGAGGCCAGCCACGAAGGCCCCCTCTCCGACAACCGCCAACCATGCCACGAACGGGAAAACCGCGGCGGCCGTACAATCCACAGACGCGGCGGAATACCCTATTCCCCACAGGAACATGTTTCTCCGTGGCGTGAAAACCTCATCGGACTCCACCGTTTGGTACCTGTCCAACCACCTCTGTACGAAAGACATCATCTCACTGGTCCAACCAAGAAGCATCAGGCTTCCCAGTACCACGAGCAGGCATGCAATTCCGACAGCTATGGTGTGGAAGGTCCCTGATAGGTTGACGACCTCGCTCAACCCGAAGATGACTATCCCAACGGACACGAAAAATGTCAGTTGCCCGAGAGCGGCAAAGCTCCCAATCTCAAGTGAACCCGGTATCCTCCCGCTTATCTTTCCCTCTGCATGCAACTCCTCCTCCCTCATCCCCAGGCTGAGGTAGTAGGTGATGTACGAAGGCAGGACCGGGAAGGCGCAAGGGGAGAAGTACACCAATACTCCGAGGAAAAGTCCGATGATGAATACGCCTGTGACTGACCTGTCTGATTTCGCTATGCCGATCCTCAGGTCCTCCGCATCGCCCTCGTTGGCCTTCAGAACCGCGTTGTCAAAAGCCTTCCACCTATCCAAGGGAGTCCCAGTGTTATCCTTCGCCACCACATATCCTTCATGGTCGATCACCAGTACTAATGGGATAAGCTGAGCAGAGTAGTATTCGGCCATGTCGCCCCTCGATCCATTTTCCAGGATTATTGATTCGGTTCCGCCATTCACCACAGTCCAATTCATGAATTTCTCAGAATCATAATCCCCGAAGGTCGAATTGATCTGTGCGAATGTTTCACCAAATCTGTACCAGGCCGCCACTGAGACCACTACCACGGGATACTCTCCCTCGAGATCGCTCCAATCAGCGATATTGTTCTCAATGTGCTCTTGCACATAGTGACAGTTCGCGCAATCCACCGCCATGAAGTCTAGGATGACGACACTCCCCCTGAGGGAACTCAACTGAACTGTGCCGTTCTCATCGGCGATCATGCTGTCAATGCCGGTTCTGTTCAGTGATTGGGCCTCGAAATCGTACACCTCATTGACTTCTCCAGAGACCCCGTATATCGAGGAGGTCATTCCGAAAAGGGATAGGGAGGAATATCCAATGACGCAGAAAAGTACGACAGCGACGCCGAAAGCCCTCCATGTGTCGCCCTCCCTGAGGATACTGAAATCAAGCCTCTGAGTTAGCGAGACTCCTTCTGGCTCACTCATGCACTGTGAAGTGTCGCGCTCTTTTTCATTACAGTGGGTGAATGTTTTCTCTTCTACAGAGGTCAAAATTTCTGATTTCATCAGATTTCTATCATCCTGAAAGGAATAATTTAGGTCTCACTATCCTTATCCGCACAGCTCTTTCGCGAGACACGGGGCTCGTGGTCTAGGGGTTATGACGTCGCCTTCACATGGCGAAGATCGCAGGTTCAATTCCTGCCGAGCCCACCATCGATTAGGTCATCCAGCAATGATGAGGCACCTATCCTGGACTCATTCGGATTCCCCGTGGATATGCCTTCCTTCTGCATTATAGAGAGCATCCTCCGGGCGTCCTCTGTTTTCCTTATCCCCCCTGAGATCTTCACTCCCTTCCTCTCTCCCATTGTAACGAGGTGCCTGTTCGCCTCCATGGAGAGTATTCTGGCATCCTCATCAGTGCAGTCCCCTCTCTTGCCCGTGCAGGTTTTTACGAAATCAGCCCCAGAGGCCATGGCCAACCTGCTTGTTGCCCTAATCGAATGCTCGTCCAGAAGGGGAGTTTCTATGATCACCTTGAGGGTCTTGTCTCTTGATGCCTCCCTCATGGCTATTAGGAGGGCCAACTCAGACTCCCCGGGAAAATCCTCATGAAGCTGGGGCTCTAAGACGCAGTCTATCTCATCAGCCCCCTCGTCAACAGACTGAGATATGGCCCTCGAAACCTCCGATGGATCCCTCCATCCTACTGGGAAGCCACCCACCACTGAGGCTACTCTCACCTCTCCTGGAAGGATGCTCCTGACGAATCCGACGTGCTCTGAAAAGACGCAGACCGCGGCAGTGCCATGGGCAACCGCTCTCTCGCACAGCCCAATCAGATCCTCCTCTGACGCGTCCCTGTCCAGTAGTGTGAGGTCCAATATCCTGATTATATCCTCATTTTCCATGCTTACACTACCCATGAATCGACTCAAATCTCCTCATGAAGTCAACCAACGCCTCAACGCTCTCGATAGGACATCCATTGTACAGGCTTGCCCTTATTCCCCCGACGCTCCTATGTCCCTTGAGGCCACCAAGGCCCGCCTTGTTCGCCTCTTCGAGAAAAACACGCTCCAGCTCCTCATCCCTCATCCTCCATGTGACATTCATCACAGACCGGGACTCAGCATCAGCATGAGGAATCCAGAAGGGGGTCCTGTCCAGCTCCTCGTAGAGCAATGAGGACTTGGCCCTGTTCCTCTCAATGGCGCCTTGGAGCCCCCCGTTCTCCTCTACCCATGAGAGGACCCTGTCTAAGACGAAAATCCCGAATGTGTTCGGCGTGTTGAACATCGACCCCTTGGAGATGTGGGTTCTGTAGTCAAGCATCGTGGGAAGGCCCTCCCCTATTCTCGAAACAGCCCAGGGGGAAAGAATCACCAGTGTGACTCCACTGGGGCCCAGGTTCTTTTGGGCTCCCGCATAGATCACATCATGGGCGGAGACGTCTAACGGAACGCCACAGATATCCGAGCTTGCGTCGACCACAAGGTGTCCTTGACCTACATCAGGGGTCTCGTGGTACTGGGTTCCGAATAGTGTGTTGTTGGAGGTGTAGTGAACGTATGACGCGTCTTCTCTGACTTCGAACTCCCCCTTCATTGGGACAGATTTGAATCCCCTGTCTGAGTCATCCCAAGATGCCACGCAGTCACCTATTCTGTTGGCTTCTTTGAGGGCCTTCTGTGACCACCCACCTGTTACTAGGAAGTCGGCCTTGTCGCCGTCCCCAAGAAGATTCAGGGCAGTCATGTAGAACTGGGTCGAAGCCCCTCCTTGGAGGAATAGTATGTGGTAGTCATCTGGTACAGACAGTATTCTCCTGACCCTACTCATGGCCGAGTCTATGACTTCTTGAAAGAACGTACTTCGGTGTGACACCTCAAGTAGCCCGAAACCACTCCCACTCAGGTTGGGCAAAGAGGACGCCACATCCTTCACCACTTCCAGTGGGAGGACAGCTGGCCCCGCTCCGAAGTTGTGTATGCGCCCATGCTCCGCCATGTGCACTCGTGTGATAACCAGTCTTTCAGCCCATCGCATGTAGATAGGGTTCATCTCTGGAACTCCGGACGGGAGCTCATGGTTAGGGTGGGCTTGGTGATGCTTCAAGGCGCCAGGCATGCTCATATCAGTGCACTCAATGAGGCCTCAGAGGATTGTGGAATCCCGATTGAGATAATAGAGATAAGGAAGCTGGAACAACTACAAACGTCTGATCCGGATGCTCTGATAATTCCTGGTGGCGAGTCCACGACCATGAGGAAAACAGGTAAGGACGATGCATCCTCTCTGATACCTGGGATGTTTGAGTGGATAAGGGCGAATCGCTCCAAGCCCATTCTCGGGACATGTGCGGGTGCCATACTTCTGGCCGACCCGCAGGACGGGGCCCCTCCTCTGATCAATGCGGTCCTCAACAGGAATGCATACGGCTCCCAGTACGAGTCATTCCAGGGGACCGTACACTCCACTCTTCTGGATAGGGAATTCCCAGGGGTCTTCATCAGAGCTCCAAGGTTCGTCTCTGCCGATGGCGATATATGCGCAACCCATGGGGATGAGGTTGTTGGTGTGAAGAACGGCATGGTAATCGGACTTACCTTTCACCCGGAGCTATCCCCGGACAGGGGATTCCACAAGTGGATTATTGAGAATTCGAAGATGTGATTGAATGACGATACTGCCTCAAATCAGAGATATTCCAGAGACGCCGGATATGTCTGACTGCGAGGGATGCATCCAGTGCCAGATGGGTAGCAAACTGGTACTGTTCATCACCGGTCACTGTCATTGGAGGTGCGATTACTGCCCATTGTCCGAGACAAGGAGGGAGATTGACTTCATGTATGCAAATGAGAGGCCATGTGAGAGCTTCGATGATGTTATTGAGGAAGCCAGGGATATGCGCGCCACCGGTGCGGGAATCACTGGAGGCGACCCCTTGATGGCCAAGGAAAGAAGCATCGAGGGCATTAAGAGGCTGAAAGAAGAATTCGGTCCTGACTTCCACATCCACCTTTACACCAGCATACCGTTCAAGAAACAGTGGGCTAGGGAATTCGCGGATGCAGGGTTAGATGAGATAAGATTCCATTTCCTGGATCTAAAGTCAGAGGGCTACAGGGAGATAATCCAAGCGTGTTCTGAAGCCGGAATACTGACGGGTGTAGAGCTTCCCTGTGAGCCAGACAAGGAAGAGGACCTTTTTCGAATAATCGAAGAATTGAGAGGATTTGAGGTCAGCTTCATGAACCTAAATGAGCTCGAGATAACAGTTGGCAATCATGATAACATGGAGCTAAGGGGATTCAACCTCTCAACAGAGATTACCGCAGGCGCGAAAGGCTCCTCGAAACTCGCTCAGTCGTTGAGGGACAGGGTCTTAGCAGCCTCAATAGGAGCTCCCGACCCTATTGATGGAGAGTTGAGGGAGCATTACGGGTTTCATCTGAAGTACTGCACTTCAGTGTACAAGGACGCCGGGCAGATGAGAAGGAGGTTCCTGCGCAGGGGAGAGGCCACGATTTCCCCTCACGAGACCCTCAGTGATGACGCGACACTGATTTTTGGCGCACTGTACACTGATGATGATCTCCAAGAGTCATGGATCTCTGAGATATCCGAGTTCACAGGCCTCCCTTCAAGATTCATGCTGTACGACCGCAAGAAAGGCAGGATAGAGATTCCAGTGCCAGTGGCTGAGCAGATAGCAAATGAAGTATCAGAGCCAGTAGCTATTGTCGAGGTTACTCCCACTTTTGAAAGGACAGAGGTAATGCTCGTGTGGCTTAATGACAAGAGGCCCTGAGAGAGATTCGCGTTGGGTTGATAGGGCCTCGACCTTCGTGACAGCATAGTGCCAGTGAGTTCAGCGAGCCCTGAAGCGAACATAGCAAACCCCTACAGGAGGCTCTCGGCATCTCAGATGGTGACATGGAAGGCGTGTCCAAGACTCTGGTACTACAATAATATCCCCAAGCTTAGAGGCCCCCTACCTCCTCAGATAATCAGGGGCAACGCCGCAGAGTCTTGCATCTCGAGAGTATTGCGAGACTCACCAACTCTGGTTCCTGGAGAATCTGAGGATATCCTCAAATCTCCTATCCTCGATGATGGAAAGCCTGCTTATGAGTTTGGAGAATTGTGGCCCGCTCCCTCTATGCAAACTCTAGATCGCTCTGAGTGGCCGACTGACAGGAAGGCTCTGGAAAAATGGGCCTTATCCAGGGCAGACTCGCATTTCGAGAAGTGCTGGGATGACGCGGTCAGGGATTGGGAGTCACTAACTAACAGGGTCGGGACGTCCGACTCAGCGGATATCGCAGAATGCCGTGAGATGGTGGAGAACGGCATTAGGATGCACCTCGATCAAGTTGAGAGATGCCTGAATTCACTAGACTCAGATACCCTGGAGTCGTGGAGAGAGGGCTCCAATCGTCCAGAGTGGCCGGCTCCGGATGGATTCCCCCTGTCATGGTCAGAACCACATCCATGTGCGCAGAAACCGAACACTGAACCCAGCTGGACGGAGGCGTGGGAAATCGCCCGTCCTTGGTTCGTCGACCCCGATGCAGACTCCTTCACCCAGACCACTTCACATCCCGAGGGCTGGTTTCAAGGTGAATATGACTTGGTTTACAGGTGGACAGGAAGGCCTTCGGTGATCGATATCAAGGCGTCACAAGGAAAGGGGGACAGATCGGGGGGATATCTCGAACAACTCAGGCTCTATGCGTGGCTCTGGTGGGAGACGCACGATAGGGCGGAAGAGGTAGAATCTCTGGAAATCTGGTACCTCGGACCAGGTAAAGTGAAGGGAGTCGAATTACCGTCTCTCGATGAACTTGAGGAGTACTCCAGCGAATTGAAAGATCTCTATTTTGCCATACATGCCAAGAATCCATCTTTGGAAGACTGTCCAGCGGACCCGTCCCCTCTTCGGTACTTCGATTTGGGAGGCGAGCCCTCTGTCCCCCCATTGGATCCAGACCCCAACGCGAGATGCAGGAGGTGTGATCTGAGGGGTATTTGCGAGAATGGCGAATATGATCTCGAACTACCCTCGGAGACGAGAATAGAGAGATTCGGACACGCTTGGCCAATTACCCCGATTGGGTCGATAAGAACAAGAGTGGATGCTACAGGAACTGTATCTGATTTGAGGGGGCCTTCTCTGGATGAGTCAGGGGGAGTAGAACTCTCCTTCAGACTTCAGGATGGATTTGATCGCGCTAAAGTGAGGCCGAGTAGGTACAGCTCTCCTTCGGACGTGACCAGGTCAATTACGAATGGAGTGAAAGTTAGGGTAGAGGGGGCAATTCCATCGGTATGGAGGGGAGAGGTGGTTCTGGATATCGATGAGTCATCTAGAATCTCACTAGCCAAGGAAGATGAATCATCACCAATAGTAGAGATAGAGACCAGAATAAATGTAATTGGAAGGATATGGTCAATAGACGCCTTTCCCAATGGACTGGGCGTCTCTCGTTGGTCGGTTACCATAGTGGACCAGTCAGGATCCGCGGGAGTGATCGCATTCAAGCAGTTCATCCCAGTTCTGGCCGCCGGTCTTTCTAGAGGTGACGAGATAGTCATCCTCAACGGGGAAGTGGGGGAGTTCAACGGCAGGGCACAAGTCAGGGTGGGGCCAAATACGAGAGTAGTCTCTGTCAGAACGTCAGAAGACGTGCCAAGCTTCTAGTGGCGCCGAGAGAGGGATTTGAACCCCCGCGTCCAATGGACAGTGGATTTCGAATCCACCGCAATACCGGGCTATGCGATCTCGGCAGCAATCCTCCCACCAGCGAATCAGAGATAAGGATGACTGGATTCCACAGGCCCATGCAGGTGGAGGTGCGGAGCGCCGAGGGCGTAATGACAGTCGAATCCGATGTACCCATCTCAGTGGGTGAGGTCCTGGATAAGCTTGGAATTGCTCACTCAACAGTGCTCGCAGTAGTTGGAGATACGATCATTCCGCATACGTCGATGATCAGTGACGACGTGAGCATAGAACTCGTAGTGGTGTCAAGCGGTGGTTAGGTCGCCGGAGAGTAGGGTTCCCGGGTTCACGGTGACAGTTTCCTCCCCCTTCCTCATCAGAGCGGCCTTGTTTCCAAGCAGTTCAAAGAACTCCCCATTTTGACGCAGGTATGATCCCTCGTACAGGCCGATGACAGGCTCGTCTCTGATACGATGAAACTCACTCACCCTCCTAGAGCGAGTCTCCCCGAAGTGCTTCAAAAAACCACCATCCTCTTCCTCCCTGAACCAGATTCCGCCTGGGTAGTAGTGGGGATTAATCTGGAACGGAACCAGTCCGAGGGTTTCGTATGATGGAACCATGGTTATTGGCATGTCATTGGTGGTCTGCATGGTCGGACAAGCTACGTTCGCCCCCGCGCTAACCCCTGCGTAAGGAATTCCCCTGCTAATTACAGCCTCCCTGATAGGTCCAAACAGTCCCCTTTCGTGCAATTCCCTGACTAATAGCCAGGTGTTTCCCCCTCCTACATAGATGCCATCGATCTCTTCCAATGCCGAAACCGGGTCGTCATACTCATGGATACCCACAAAATCCGCTCCTACTCCTGAGAAGTCTCTCATCCTCTCAGTGTACCCATCATGATCATCAGATGCATATGGGACGAAGGCCACCTTATCACAGTTAGAGAAATTCTCTGACATCAGGCTCTGGTACATTGCCTTTCTTTCATCGGTACCGACTCCCCCGCTACCGAGAAGAATCTTCATTGACATTCACCCCTAGACATAGAAATCACCAGTTTGAGCAGGGTCTTCCATGCCTAGAGCATCCTCAAGCGAGTTCGAGATCTCGTAAGTCTCCATCAGCTTCTTGGCAGTCTCTTCTGTGGAGTCCATGTCTAGGTCTAGTGGCAAGTCGAGCCCATTCTCTACCCAATGAGCCAACCTACTAGCCGCAAGAACGTCAGTGCTAGCTCCCATTGTCTCAGCAACGAGTGCAAATGCTTTCACTCCAAAAAGTGACGACAAAGAGACCAGGAGGCCTGCAACACCTATCATTCCTGCCTCAGGCCTTTCCCTACTCACGGGAATGTCGTCTTCCTCCAGACTTCTTCTAACTTCGTCATCCGCGCAAATCACGTGAATCCCCTTGTCCTCGGAACCGGAAGCCAATCCAGCAAGCACTAGGAGCATTGGTGTTGAGGCTTCCGAGCAGATTCTCAGAATCTCTTCAGCTACCTCGTTCTGTCCTGCAGAAGTCATAGGTTGCATCTCTCCACCGATTACAATCACTGTCTGCCCATTTGGTAGTAGGACGGAGGTAATCTCCATTCGGGGAGGCCTCATTAGGCCATCAGAGTCAAATGTTGAGTGAGGGGGGAAATCGTGGTTTAGAATCCAACCAAGAGTTCTCGATGGATGCTTCGATACCAGCGAGTCGACCAGTATCTTACCCACGTTGCCTACTCCCGGGACTGCTTCAAGTACCGCAGCGTGTTCAGGCAGTCCGTCTCCGACTATCCAATGAACACGTGTCCTACTCATCATTCCTCCCTCCATCAGATGGCGAAGGCAGAGAGTCTACCCAATCTTCACTGCCTGCTTGCTCCCTCTCCCTACGCCTCTTTCCCTGGGGGTCTTCAGGTGAATACTTCAGCGGGGCGGACGAAACCATCATCTCGCCACATTCCTTACATTTGGGCCCAAGGCCGTACAAATCACATGCCTTGCAGTATTGTAACTTCGATCTGACCATAGTCCTCAAACGACTAGCGGCGTCTAATGGTCAATGAACCATGCGGGTGTCTTTGAGCCCTAAGACCGTTCTATGGACAGTGAACCATCTACCGATGACATGCTACTCTCTACCGCTTTGACTGCAGAAACCCATACGGACTCCGCCGCTTGATAGTCAGGTGCTCTAATGTCAACCCGATAGCTCGGAGCTCCATCGTAGTGACAGGTTAGAGTAACATCTTCAAGTCCTTCAGCACATGACTCAGCTTCCACAAGGGCATCTCTGATGGCATAGACCCCTTCTTCGCCCCAGACCTGAATCTCAAATACTCCTCTGATCTCAACAAAAGGTGGAATTATATTTTCCATGGCCAGATTAGTTACAACTTCTGTCCAATCTCCTTCGAAACCAGCGTCAATTAGCGCGGTTTCACTAATCGCACATTCCTCAAGCGCCCCGTATAGGGTTCCAAAAGCCTCGGTCATCTGATTGGAGATATCATCTCTCATCTTATCATCCCACCCGATTCTTTCCGAGGCCACCCTCATTATCTGAATCGCGCGCTCCTCATTTTTCCAGGCCTGGACTGTATCTCTTCTACGCTCTTCTGAGACGCTTTTCAGGGACAACTCAACTCTCTTTCTGTCTTTCTTGACTTGGATTACTTTGGCTACAACCCTCTGGCCCTCCCTAACGTGGGCCCTGATGTTTCGTACCCAACCAGCGGCAATCTCGCCTACGAAGACGAAACCCTCTCGTCCGTCATATGAGTCCAGACTCAAGTATGCCCCATTCTGCTTAATGTCCTTGACAGTGCAGATTAGAAGATCTCCCTCTTCCGGCCATTCTTCTTCGGTATTCGCCATTTTTTTGCCCCCTTCATTCGAGGACATCAACAATGGTACTTCCCGAAAGATCCGACTTCCCACCTTTGGGGATGGCAAGAGTAGACCCGCATACTGAGCAAGAAATCTCTGTCGATGCCCTATCGAAAACAATCGCCTCCGCGCCACAGTCGCGACAGCTAATCTTCAGAAACTTTCCAGACATTGTTATTCCTCACTTATCTACTAGCTCGAACTTTCTCGCCCTCTTTCCCCTGGGTGAATGAGCCTTTCCAGTCTCACTACACCTGTAGACTAGGTTGACCCTCTTGGTAGGCTTCTCCCCTGAAGGCTTCGGCCTCGGGAAACCTCGGTAACCAGAAGTAACCTTCCTGAATCTTCTCTGTCCCCACTTAAGCTCACTGGCGCGCCTCTTCTTGACACGCTCCACAGTATGCTCGGTGTGCTTACCAGCAGCGGGGCTATAGCGCTTGACCTTCCTCGGCATCTTCACCATTTACTGCACCTCAATGCTTAGTAGCGAGGCCGGCGACCGATGGCATGTTTATGAAGTCTATCGAGAGAATTACTTAGAACAGTTTGCCGAACCAACCCACTTCGAAGCAAAATCAACAATAATCGCCTTACTCTCCGATGCCCTGTGACGGACTGGTGGTTGCAATGGTGGCTGGGCCTCGCCTTGTTGGTTTCTGGATACTCAATGGCCAGGATGGGGCCTGCATTTAGAAGATCAAAATTGGGGGCACCATTGTTCCTTGTAGGCCTTTTACTGACGATCTATCCCCCAGATGGACTTCTCGTTGCCGAATCCAGAGCCTCTGATGAAATGCTAGCCACACTAGAATGGTTGGCCCCGGCTCTGGTTGGATTCATTCTTGTTGCTTCGGGGGCGCCCATATACTATGTCACAAACAAAACACGCCTAATCTTAGGCTGGGCACTCGTTCTGTTTGCAGGCTATTCGATTTTCGTAAACCGGCCTTTAGAAGCAGATAGCATCATACTAGGAATTTCCGCATTACTTGGAATTCTAATCACTGTCATTCTCCATCTTCTCGCTGTAAGGTTCACTGAGTCACTATCGTCTGGAGATGGGGTAACCGAACCACTCGATGAAGACGAGATTAAACATGTATCTGCAATCTTATCTTCGCATCTAAGCCAAATGGAGGGGCCTGCTGATGAGTGATTTTCTTACGGTATTTTTTGGGACAATTGTTCTCTCATCGATGGCCATCATTATTCATCTGAAGGCAGCCTATCATCCATTTCACAATCCTATCCCATTGATTATCTCATCTCTGGCAGTAATGTTGACAGGAATTTTCGCGTCATCGCTAATCAATAGCAATCTTACGTTCTTAGATTCAATGAGAGTTTCAGTCTCTGAATCAATCATAGCAATTCTAGGAATCTCCCCGCTGATTTACTTGGCTATTTTTATTATTCTAGCGAAGGTTTCCATAAGTACCAGCGAGATAGATCTCAATTGAGCCCATCTCAATTACTCCCAGCTCGGAGGGTAACGCTGATAACACCCATTCCGGTCGCAACACCGTCCAATAGGTGGTGCGTATGTCAAAGGGTACTCCAAGTATGGGAAAAAGGCAGAAGTCTACACACATCAGGTGTAGGAGGTGCGGAAAGCATTCTTTTCACAAGACCAAGGGAATCTGCTCGAGTTGCGGATACGGTCAAACGGCCAAGCTCAGAAAGTACAGATGGAGCAAGAGAAATCGCACCATGGGTAGCAAGTAGCTTCGGAAAGTGCTAAGTCCCTAATCGCTGAGGAGCGTTTGGTAGCCGATGTGCGGGATCATCGGAATTTTATCAAATCCTGAATCTCAGGTAGCTCAGTCTCTATATGATGGCTTGTTGGTTCTTCAGCACAGGGGCCAAGACGCGGCAGGAATAGTTACTAGCGATTCAGAGAATATATCCCATAGGAGGGCCAATGGACTGGTCAGGGATGTCTTCAGGTCAAAGCACTCCCAGTCCCTGACTGGTTCTATGGGAATCGGTCATGTCAGGTATCCCACCGCCGGATCTAGCTCAGTAGCAGAGGCTCAACCGTTTTACACAAACACCCCATTCGGGGTTAGTCTAGCTCATAATGGCAATCTGAACAATACTAATGATATTATTTCAGGTCTGCTAGAGTACGACCATAGGAGGATAAACACAAGCTCCGATTCCGAGGCGCTACTGAATCTCTTCGCCGCGGAAATCCAGCGTTCACTAAATGGCAGGCCGGGGGGGCTGGAGTCTCTTTCTGATGAGGATATTTTCAGAGCAGTGGAAAGGCTCCATCTTAGGGCCGAGGGTAGCTACAGTGTCGTAGCACTAATCACAGGCTGGGGGATCGTCGCTTTCAGGGATCCAAATGGCATTCGGCCTCTCTCGATAGGGAGCAGGGTCGTCAATGGATTTACGGAGCGTGTTTTCGCTTCTGAAAGCGTAGTTTGCAATACTCTTGGATTCAATCATGACGGAGATGTCTCACCTGGAGAGGCCATTGTGGCGAGGATGGATGGAGCACTCTCGTCCAAGCAATGCTCCAGTGATGTACTTCATAGCCCGTGTATTTTTGAGCACGTCTATTTCGCTAGGCCTGACTCCGTTTTGGATGGCGTATCCGTCCACTCGTCAAGAATCAGAATGGGCGCATTCTTGGCAGAGAGAATCTCAAAAGAATTCCCCGACCATGGAATTCAGTCAGTGATAGCCGTTCCAGATAGCGGAAGAATTGCCGCTTTAGAGCTTGCTAGAGTAATGGAGGTGCCATACAGGGAGGGATTCGTGAAGAACAGATACATAGGGAGGACATTCATAATGCCAGGTCAGAATGTCAGGAAGGATTCAGTGAGGAAGAAGCTGAATACCATAGAGGAAGAATTTTCTGACAAGGTAGTTTTAATCGTTGACGATAGTGTTGTGAGAGGCAATACTTCCAGGAGGATAGTGGCAATGGCCAGGGAGGCTGGTGCGAAGAGGGTATACTTCGCCTCTTGCTCTCCCCCGATTGTCCATCCGAACGTGTATGGCATAGATATGCCAGCCAAGTCTGAGTATGTTGCGCATGGGAGGACCATAGGCGAAATTTCTGATGCAATCGGGGCAGATTGGATGATCTATCAGAATCTAGAAGATCTGGTCAGTGCATGCAAAGGTGATGCCGATACAGAATTTTCAAACTTTGACTGCTCGTGCTTTGATGGCGTATACGTGACAGGCGGAATTAGTGATGAGTACTTGGACAGAATCGAGAAGATCCGAAGTGATAAGGCCAAGGGGTCCGCTTCAATCTGACAATAGTCAACATCAAGCACGTGCCCCCCTCCCCTAAGAATGTGATATCCACTATTGTGGCTACTGCCGAAGTTGATGTTGACTACTCGATCCTAGAAAGTTATGCCATGGGTGACGGATTCATCGTCCTGTCAGAGAACGGAAGCATGGACTCTTTCAATCGGGAAGGGATAAAAATTTCAAGTAATCAAATATCTGAAAATATTGTCGCAAGCGACTCACAGGGGCCATTATTGACTGTCTCATCTTCCAAGGGCGATGTAATTCTAATATCTGAAAATAGCGAGAAAAAAATTCTCTCTGGGGTCAAATGCAATGGGATTTGCATATCGGAGAAACTTATCCTCCTATCTACGGAAGATGGCGATATAATATCTATTGACAAACAGGGCGACAAGAGGGCCTCCGTCAATCTTGGAGATACGACCATAATCCGTATTTCCGATGACCATGACCAGATAGTCGTCGCTACCGACGAAGGAAAGATGACAGTTTTCAATAATGATTTGGAGATGCTAAAATCATCTCCTCCGGCTAAAGACGATATAGAGATGATTACTAATATATCGCCCATCGTTGAAGGGAGATTCATAGTTTCCCGAGAATCACTTGGAGCTGTTATTGATGACAGGCCAGTCAATAGATTGGAATTTTGGCATGTCAGAGAGGGATTACTGGAAGTAGTCGAGATACCATCTAGGGCTACATGTATTCAAGCTAGTGGGGATGGCTATTACGTAGGTTGTTTTGAGGGAGAATTACTATGGATAGAGAGAGGAAAGGATCTAACTTTACTAAGTAATCTTGGTTATTCGATAACAGATCTGAGAATATGGGATGGAGATATTTTGGTATCCAGTTGGTTTTATGCGAGAAGAATAAGTCCCGAAGGAATCGAGAAATGGATTTTCGAACATCCAACAATAATTTCGAAAATACTCTTACTCGGTCAAGGAATAATCGCTCTAGTCGGTGACAAAAATAGTTCGGGAAGTGGTAGTTTAATATCTCTCATAGGTCCCGATAATGAGATTCATTACGAAGAAAACTATGATGCCAAAAACTCTCAAATAAGTGATTTAAGTGACAAATCTTTCTCAGGAATGCCATCAGAAAATGAGATTGCAAAAGCCGCAGAAAGAAACAGTATAAATCAGATAGACTCGATAATCCGAGATATCAACCAATCACTGGAGGTGTCAATGACTGAACTCAGTGACGACGAAGACATACTGGAAACACTATCTAGATCTGCTTCTTCTATCAACTTGCCACCCGTGGCCGATGCCGGCGATGACATTACAGTAATTTCCAATGATGATCTCAAGGCCGATGTAATCCTAGACGGCTCAAAATCTTATGACCCAGATGGAGAAATAGTTTCATGGTCTTGGATATCAGAGACAGGAAGAGTACTGGGTGACGCCCCTGTAATCAAGGTAAGGCTCTCACAAGGAGTACACTCTTTCTCATTATCTGTAGTCGACAACAAGGGAGCTAAATCGATATCTAAAATGACTGTTAGAGTGGTTTAGCTAAGCTTGCCAAGCTCTTCTTTTAACGCAGGCAGGGCATCCTCCCAATTGGCAACAATCCCATAGTCTGCTACTCCAAAGATTGGTGCATCCGGGTCCTTATTGATTGCCACGATATACTTACTAGAACGCATCCCAGCTAGATGCTGGATCGCTCCACTTATCCCTACGGCGATGTATAAGCTCGGATTGACGGTCTTTCCTGTTTGGCCGACCTGCATGCTATGCGGGATCTCGTCCCATGAGTCGACAGCCGCCCTACTGGCCCCTACGGCCGCGCCAATAACATCAGCCACCTCATTTAGGTGTGAGAAGTTAGAAGGCTCACCCATCCCCCTTCCTCCAGAAATAACAATCTCAGCATCAGAAACATCCATTCTCTCCCCGGCCTTAGCAATTGCTTCCTTGACGGCAACGGATACTTCCGCCGAATTGTCTACGACTACTACCTCGGCGCTGCCTCCTCCAGAGGCCCCTTCGAAGGCATTCTGCCTTAGCGTTACTACACACGGCATTGTAAGATTTGACGTCTCAACTGCTTTCCCTGAATAAACAGATCTGGTAACCTTGTAACCAGGCTCGATTCCTGTGATGTCCTGTACTATAGGGGCACCGATTTTTGATGCTATTTGAGCCCCTAGCTCTCTACCAGTAGGAGACGAAGAAGCCATGACCATCCCCTGTGAGAACGGAGCCATGACGGTCGACCAAGACCCACTATCGAATGATGAGAAGCAGTCTCCCTGTAATGAAATGACCTTTGAAACTCCTGAAATTAACGACGCATCGTTACTGCCAACCCCTCCCGGGCACAACACTGTTATCACACCGCCAAGGGAACTAGCAGCTCCCACAAGTTGTTCAGTTACTGGGTGTAGGCCTTCTCCACTGGTTTCAGCTATTACTGTGATTTCCATTCTCTCTCCTCCTCAAATTACATTCGCCTCTTCACGAAGCTTCAAAACAACCGTTTGAACTGAATCTGCACCCTCGAATTTCTGCCCGGGGGGCTTTTCAGGTGGTGAATCATGTGAATCAATAATTACTTGCGATTCCCCCAGATTGATACCTAAGTCATCAGTACTAACAGTCTCAATGACTTTTCTTTTCGCCATCATAATTCCCTTTACATTAGGTCTTCTGAGCTCCGTAGATGCCTTGTCGAAGGCGAATAGACAGGGCCTCGAAACCGACACCCTTTCATTGCCTATTGAACTAGCTCTAAGTGCACTAAAGCCATCTCCTTCCACAATTACCTCGGAAACCATACCAACGCAGGCAGCTCCCATCAGACTTGCAATCCCCGGTCCGGTAGAGCCAGAGTTTGTATCGGCAGCTTGCTTCCCACATAGAACTACATCAGCCTCACAATGATTGATGGCGGCGAGAAGAATGGATTGTATCTGCTTGCTATCCATTTCAGTAGTATCTGCAACAACATGGAGCATGGAATCCACTCCCACTGCAGCCGCATCTGTTAGCATTTTAGCAGCTCTGGCAGGTCCACAGGTTATCGCTACTAGATCTCCCGCGCCGGCCTCCTTAAGCTGAAGGGCGTACTCAAGGGCGTATTCATCATACGGACTAGTCGACCAATTGGCAACAGATGACTGGTCTACCCTTTCTCCCGATACTGCAATTTTGGCGGTGGTGTCTGGAACCTGTTTAAGTAGAACTGCTATCTTCATGTAATTCCCAGTCTATGCGAAGAAGGTTCGACCTATCAAGATTGACCAAGGGCCCCCTCATTCGCCCGATTAAATTTCTCTGGTAAATGCCTGTATTCCAGTAATGTGTCTACCCAGAATCAGGTTATGGATATCATGCGTCCCTTCGTACGTCTTTACCGACTCTAGATTAGCCATATGCCTCATAACAGGATACTCATCTAGAATTCCATTAGCCCCATGAATATCCCTAGCGACTCTTGCAATCTCAAGAGCGATATCGACATTATTCATTTTAGCCAAGGAAATATGTTCTGGTATCCAGTCTCCGGAGTCCTTCTTCTGAGAAAGGTGATATGCCAATAATTGTGCCTTAGTGATCTCCCTTAGCATCCATGACAGCTTATTCTGAACTAGTTGATAAGAAGCTATAGGGTGTTCAAATTGAATTCTACTGAGTGAGTATTCCCTAGCGGAGTTGAAGCAGGCCTGAGCGGCGCCAATGGCACCCCATGATATCCCATATCTAGCGTTGTTAAGACACGAAAAAGGACCCCTTAGGCCCTTTACTCCAGGAAGTATCCTATCTTTTGGAATCTTACAGTCTTGGAATACTAGCTCGCTTGTTACTGAGGCCTTAAGAGAATGCTTTCCCTTCATCTCCGGTGCAGAGAAGCCCTCGTCATCTTTCTCAACTATGAATCCCCTGATGACGCCGTCTAACTTTGCCCAGACAACGGCAAGTTGTGCTATGGTCCCGTTTGTGATCCACATCTTGGCACCATTCAGGAGATAATGGTCGCCCATATCTTCAGCCTTGGTAATCATATCTCCTGGATTGGAACCATAGTCAGGCTCTGTCAGACCGAAGCATCCGATCCATTCTCCACTGGCCATCTTGGGCAGGTAGTAGTTCTTCTGCTCCTCAGAGCCAAAGTCCCAAATTGGATACATAGCCAATGATCCCTGAACAGATGCGAATGACCGAAGGCCACTGTCCCCCCTCTCAAGCTCTCTGCAAATTACTCCGTATGCTGTATATGACAGTCCAGGACATCCATATCCCTTCAACGGAGCTCCTAGCACCCCCATTTCTCCAAGAGTAACTCTCCACTCATCTGGAAAAACACCGTCTCTGCATGCATGCTCAATCTCCGGAAGGACATCATTATCGACGAAGTCACGTACCATGTCCCTCACCATTCTCTCTTCTTCGGTCAAGAGCGAGTCGATATCGTAGAAGTCCAGAGCTTCGAATGGCATATTCTCAACCCTCGCGCAGTACTTTCACTCATCAAGGTATGGAACAAACTATCTCCTTCGGTGACTGTCTGACGCCATGCTCTTTTTTCTGACTCTACGTGGCGTAGTATCGTTCCCCCAGCCAAATATGGACATCATTACAGTGGCTATGAATCCCATTATGGCCAAAAGTACCGCCATGGATAGGATAGAAGAAACAAATGAGTTTTCCACGACATCATCTACAGCATGAAACGACGCCAGATTTCCCCTATCAGTAAGAATCCAACCTGTATCATCATTCAGAGACCATGTTGAAACAACTCTTTCCCCCGATAGTTGAATATTCTCATTCACAACATCTGAGTTTTCTAACCATGGGAAAGTGGCATTTTTCTCCAAATCGTGTTCTACGATTCCAAATGGAGCCATTGAGATCAAGAATCTATTTTCGTCATGGTCTGCCAAAGTGATGAGAACTCCCTCTAATCCGATAATTTCAACTCCTGAGATAGTTGATTTCTCGGGATTTGAAGTATTGACATTTATGGTACCTAAGATATTAGATGATATAGCAACGCAAGAATTGCTGGAATCAAGACATCCCATATCGCTCCAGGAGGTAGATGCCCCACCTATCCAATTCAAAGAATGGTCCCTCTGTATTATTGCAATCCCGTTAAACGTTGTCGAAGCAACACACACTATGCCTTGTGAAATACAGTCAATCGAGGTCACGGGACTATGGCCTGCCAGTCCCTCGAGTAAGTGAGTCTCGGCCCCTCCATCTCCAGAAGCCCTCACTCTCCATATTTCTCCTTCCGAGGAGCCGATATAGGCCCAAGACCCAGACAAGCTCCATGAAACTGACAAAAGATCGGATCCAGAGAGATTTTTGACTCCTGCATCAGTCAGTGACTTATCCAAATCAGAGTACCTGAGAACTGTCCCATTATCTCCGACAATCAGTGCAGAGTTCCCACTGGGATGAAAACTAGCATCATTGAGAGAATTGTTTCCAATCGAGGGAGTATCTATGTAATCCGTAGGGTCAGAAGCTGAGAATACAATAACATTCGAATCCTGACCAAATGCTATCACAAGTTCCTTCGAGGGACTGAGTTCGGCACCAGTTAGCCCCAAGTCATCACCCGGTAGAGATTCGAAATCACCCAGCCCGACTGCAGAACTTGCAGATGATAGAGTCGAGACATTCGATCCAAGAAAAAGCACCACCAGAAGTATCGCCATTCTCGTACGCATGTTTTCCGATGCGCGCATTGTCTATAGCCCGTTCGTAACCCAATATTCAACGACTCATGACGGCAGAATTGAAGAATACCCCAGTAAGCCGGGTAGCATGGAGCGATTCGATGTACGACGCGGAATGGTTAAGCAGATTATAGAAGAAGGGGGGCTATCAGCATTAGCTAGCAAGTATTTCGACGATATACAGTCCACTGGAGAAAGCTCATTTACTGGCTCACACGGAATAATGACATCTATTTCAGGAAGATTCGAAGGAAACGCGCTAATTATTGATGTAACGAATGTTGCTCCTGACTTCGAAAACCCAGATGCTATGAGGTCCGCAATGGACGATCGCAGGAGATGGACAACTTTCCTTGACGACGCAACTGGATACAATTCGAAGCAAAGGGGGGACAAAGCGAAGGAATGGGCTAAGAAAGCATCAAAGGCAAAATCTGCCGTCTCTGCAGCCCGTCATTTCATGTCTATTTCGGAGGCCATACCCCAAGACAAGAAAGACCAGGCGGAGGACTTAATCTCTGAAATTGAGGAAGCATTGGAATCTAATGAAAATACGAAAGCCGCTGGAAGAGCCGAGAAGCTGAACAAGTTATTCAATTAGGTGAAAAAATGCCCTCTGATGAAATCCAAGCTGATGAGGGGACAAGACACCCTATCGCAGATAGGATGTTCTCAGATTGCACAGAAGTTATCGGAATGAATCACGTAGAAGCAGTTCTTTCAGGCTCAGAATCCCACTCTGGAGACAATCAACTGGTAGCATATATCGGCCTTGAGCCAAGCGGAAAGGCACATTTGGGATGGTTACTCCTCTCGGGAACAATAAGAAAAATGTTGGATGAGGGAGTGAATGTCATTATTCTACTGGCTGATTGGCATGCTTGGGTAAATGACAAATTTGGGCGAGATATGGAAAAGATATCACTCGCTGCCGATTACATGTCAGAGGTCTTCAGGGCCCTTCTCGACTATCCAGAATTAGGCGATGGCCCCGGTCAAGTAAGGTTCATCCGAGCATCAGAGATCATGGATTCAGGAAAATATTGGGAGAGGGTACTAAGATGCTCTAAGAATATGAGCCTATCCAGGGTTAGGAGGACATTCAGTATTATGGGAAGAGATGAGGATTCCTCCGATCACGACTTATCTGCCTTCTATTATCCTGCTCTACAGGCCGCTGATATCTTTGAGCTACAGGTCGACATAGCATTCGGAGGGATGGATCAGAGAAAGGCCCACATGTACATGAGAGAAGTAGCTGATCGAAATGGTTGGACCAAGCCAACTTGTATCCATACACCCATGCTTTCCGGATTGAAGGGATCAGGCGGGAGGATGGACTCTTTCGAATACAAGATGTCCAAGTCAGACCCTAACAATGCAATAATTCTGCACGACTCTAAAGATGTTCTTCGTAAGAAATTGAAGAAAGCATTTCTGGAGGTAGGAAACGACTCCTCTGCCATCTTTGAGATAGTGGAACATGTCATCATACCAAGAACGGGGGAAATAGTTGTAACTCCAGATCCAAAGTATGGCTCTCCATCCACTTTCTCTAATTCTGACGATTTCGTTTCATCAGTTTCGGGAGGAAATGTGCACCCATTAGACGCAAAAATAGCCGTTGCCGATGCTCTTTCAGAAATCCTTTCGCCAGTGTCCAAACATTTCCAAAACAATCCCGAATTACTGGAGAGGATGGATTCTCTCTCCGCTTCTAAGTGAATCATTGTAATTTACGCTTTTAGAACGTTTCTTCAGGGACAGGTATCATAACCCCCATTACTACGCGAGGCCGGTGAAATTATGTCAGATGTCGGTATAGATGACATTGCAATTCATTTTCCTAGGCTTTACTTCGACATGAAGGACTTCGCCGATTTCCGTGGTGCAGATTTCTCCAAGTTAAATAAGGGACTAGGACTCTCTGCCATGGCTATTCCAGATGTCCATGAGGATACTGCCACCATGGGTGCCAATGCAACTTCTAGGCTGATAGATCGCAATGACATAGATCCCAATAAAATTGGCCGTATCTATCTGGGTACAGAGTCAGCACTAGATGGTGCCAAACCCACTGCTACTTACATAATGGACATGTTAGAGCAGAAGTACTCCGGAAAATATGGCGAAAATTGCTTCAGAAATTGTGATGTTGTAGATTTGACGTTCGCGTGTATTGGCGCCGTAGATGCTATGCATAATACGCTGGATTGGGTAGCCAGAGGAGGACCGGATAAAGACAGGATTGGCATTGTCGTATTCGCAGACAACGCCAAGTATGATCTTGGATCCAGTGGAGAGTATACTCAAGGTGCAGGAGGCGGTGCAATCCTAATCAGGCACAATCCAAGACTGCTTGCCATTCCTGATATTTGGGGGGTTTCTACCATGCCCGTCCATGACTTCTTCAAACCTAGAAGGGAAGTCAATACTAGAATGATCATTGAGAATGTACTAGAAATCGCCAAAGAGAGTGGTGAGAGGGTAAAAGATGGCCTGGCTGAGAAAATCCTCAAGTTCCTCCCAAAGTCATCAAAGAAAGACGATATTATGTTTGAGAATGAAAAGTTGATGATTCACAAAGATATGCCCGTATTTGACGGGCAGTTCTCGAACAGATGTTATTCTGAATCAGTGAAAACGGCATTTATCGACTTCAGGTCGAAAGCAATCAGGGATGGAAGATACAATCCAGATTCCGACGAGATACTCACTGAGCAGTGGCTGCGGATTATTGTACATCTCCCATACGCTTTCCAGGGAAAGAGAATGTTCCCAGATGTTTTCAGGCATGATAGGAGAAATCTCCCAATTTGGGACGCCATTACTGAAGAGATTGGCCCAGAACCACTTCCCGAGTCATTCTCAGATACTCCAGAAGGGATGGAAGATTTCGAGCGAGCTAATGACTCCTATAGGAGACTTATTTCCAAGACCGAAGAATTCAAGAATTTCGCAGAGCAGCGGATTGAGAAGACACAGCGAGCTTCTAGTCTGATTGGGAATCAATACACTGGATCGATCTTCTTGGCCCTAATGTCTTCTATGGAGAGTGACTACTTGGATGGAACTGAGATGGGGGGGAATAAGGTCGGCCTGTGCGGATATGGTTCGGGAGCTAAGGCCAAGGTCTTCGAAGGAGAAGTTCAGAAGGAATGGAAGGAGATTTCATCCAGATTCAATCTATTTGAGAGGCTCTCGTCTAGAAATCCGATCGATAAAACAATTTACGAATCCCTTCATAGAGGTTCAAGGAAAGAATCTGTGGTCTCACCAAGCGGTGAATTCGCACTAATAGGAATCAGTGCGGAAGGCGATCTCGAAGGCCAAAGAAGATATGCTTGGATAGAAGAGTAGTCCGCCAATAGTTGGATTATTCAATCACTTAGGCTGGATTGCTCTATTGATAACAATCCTCTGAACTTCTTGCGTTCCTTCGTAAATTTGAGTTATCTTGGCATCTCTGAAGAATCTCTCGACTGGGAAATCAGTCGTATATCCGTAACCTCCCAATACCTGAACCGCTCTTTCTGAGACCCACATCGCAGTGTCTCCAGCAAATAGCTTAGCCATACTGGCTTCCTTCGTATGCCTCGGGCCCCCTTCTTCATAGTGAAGTTGTTTGGCCCAAGCAGCCTTGTAAACCATCATTCTAGCCGCTTCAATCTGGGTAGACATGTCTGCAAGAATATTCCCGATACTCTGATGATATGATATTGGCTTCCCAAAGGTCTTGCGCTCTTGTGAGTAGTTTAAGGCGGATTCAAAAGAACCTTGAGCTATTCCCAAGGCCTGAGCAGCGATCCCTATACGGGAATTATCCAAAGCATTCATGGCTATCGGGAAGCCTTCTCCCGAGCCTTTCAAAACATTCTCAACTGGCACAATGCAATCCTCAAGAAGAAGCGAGCAAGTGTCAGAAGAACGAATCCCTAGCTTATCCTCCTTTTTCCCTACTGAAAAGCCCTTGAATCCCTTTTCAACTATGAATGCAGTAGTTCCTCCATGTTTCTTTACTCCATACTCTGGGTGATCAACATCCTTCGCAAATAGAACATATATGTCAGCACTAGATCCATTAGTTACCCACATTTTTTCGCCATTGAGTAGGTAATGAGTCCCATCTTCGCTGAGCTTAGCTTTGCAAACCATCGCAGCTGCATCAGTACCTGAACCAGCCTCAGAAAGGGAATATGCCCCTATTTCATTTCCTGCCAGTCTGGAAAGATACTTCTTCTTCTGCTCCTCATTCCCATGGATCGAGATAGTTTTCGCGCAAAGGCCAACGTGAACACAGTACATTACTGAGAAAGAAGGATCAACTCTTGCTAACTCTTCTACGATTATTGCTTCAGTAATATCGTCGACTGGACTCCCTCCATAATCTTCCTCAATTGTAATTCCCTGGAGACTAGTTTCACAGAAACTGGCCCATTCCTCAATAGGGGCCAGCTGATTCTTATCTCTGATTAGGGTAGTAGGCTGGAGGACTTCCTCCGCAAAGCTTCTGACCATGTTCCTAATCATATTCTGCTCTTCTGTCTCTTCAAAATTCATGGGTACTCATTACTCCCGAAAGGCATTCCATTGTTAATCTCTTGTCGAGTAATTCTCAAATTTTTAGGAACGAATAGTTGAAATGAGATATTGAGGGCCGCGGAGCGGGTAACATGGCCGACAGCGACTACGCAGAGTTCAGCATTGCACACGACCGCCTATACACGCTTGACCATCTTTGGATGCAAGTTCTGGATGAGGATAAGGATGAAGGTACCACTAGTATCAAGATAGGAATTAGTGAGTTTTTGATGGCCGAGTTCGGGGAAGTAATCCAGGTGGTCCTCGCAAGACCTAGGGATGAAAGCGATTTTGAGATTGACGCAGACTCCGGCCTATCCGAGGACGATGAAGAAGAAAAATCCTCAAAATCCCAAACAATGGGGGGGCAGGTCGATACCGATGAGCTTCTGATTACTGTAACTACCAGATATGATGGTGAATTTGATAGGATGCTAATTAATGCCCCCATATCATGTACTATTATGGAGTTAAATGGTCATGTTGAGGATAATCCAGACCTAATTAACGAGGATGCATATGGGGATGCATGGTGTGTAATCGTGAAGACTTTCACTGATGATTTCGACGAAGATCAATTCATGGACAAGGATGAGTACTTGGCTATGCTAAATGAGCTTCCTTGACTAAGGCCAGCTCAGAGCTTCCCATTCTTGGTAATCAGATGACTCCCAGTCAATATGTGAGAGAAACTGTAACACATCTTCCTCGCTCCTACAGGCTTCTTCAACCTGTCTACGATGTAGCCATCCCTTGAGTCTTCCAAGTCTCGGGCTGGGATGGAGTCCAGTCACAAAGGCTAGTCTTTCCCCGTTAACTATTGGATCCGAATACAGATCCCGAGGATTAATGCTTCTGAATAATTTCTCAAATCCTCCAGTTTCTATTCCAATTTTTTTCAGATAATCTATAATCATTTTCTTCCTCCTATCTGGGACAAAGGCATGGAACCTTCTGGCCGACTCAATTGTTACATCTAGGCTCAAGTATCTGCATTCATGCATTATTGATATCTCCAACAGATCATTTTTTGAGAGGACAAGCATATCTCTAAGCTTGGAAGACAGCTCTTCTCCAGTAAGCTCACTATTCCTGAACAATAATGCCAGATTGACCAAATAGTCCATGGACAATTCTGGAGGGAGCTCAACAGATAGGTTGTCGAATACTCTTTCAAGAACTCCTAGCGATAACATTTGATGGATAATCGAATGAACATTTTCCCCCGTCAGTATCTTTGTCATCTCCATGCCAACTCTTTCTCTCGAAATTCCTTGAAGGAATTCTCCTGATGATAAAATTCCGCTTCTTAGTGAATCGTCCATTTCTCTGATTCCCATTCTTCCCGCATCTAGGAATCTGAATGCACGAAGTACCCTCAAACCATCTTCTTCAAACCTCTCCTCGGCTACGCCTACTGATTTCAGTACGCCCAATTTCAAGTCATTCAATCCGTTGTAGGGATCTAATAATCTGCCCATGGAATCAATAGCCATTGAATTGATTGTAAAATCTCGTCGACTCAAATCAGCAAAAATTCCGCTATTTCCTTCGCCTCCTTCAAGGAAGCGCACCATCCCGGGTCTTCTGCCATCGGAATAATCGCTCTCACTTCTCAAGGTCGTTACTTGCCACTCAGGCCCTTCACAATCTTCACCATCCAATCTGACTATGACAGTTCCAAAGCTAGCTCCAACCATCAGTGACCTGGGAAAAATAGATTTTATTTGTTCAGGAGTATGCGTCGTTGCTATGTCCATGTCATCTGGAATTCCTCCAGAGAGTGAATCTCTGACCCATCCTCCGACAATCCAAGCCATGCCGTTTTCATTAAGTCTGCTAAGTACCATCTTATCAGCACTAGACATACTATCAAGCGCACACCCGATTGTCTCTCGCACTGACTCCTCCATGTCTCTCCGTAAGGAGTCGTAGACATCACTTCTTCGGACTCAACAAGCAATTTCAATTAAGGAATGAAGTCAGCATGTCTTTTTCCGAAAAGTGGCTCTTCCAAATCTATAGCTTCCCCTCCCAAGTCGAATCCGAGAATATTACTGAAAGTTGGCCATAGTTCATTCAGCCATTCAGCCTCAGTCATTAGTAGCTCAATTACAGGGTGCTCAATAATTTCCTCATCTGTGAAACTTTCAGTAATTTCAGGCAGTCCCTGCGGTAGGCCTCTCAGTGACTCAACTAGCCTTTCTAGTCTGTGAACCTCCTCTGAATTCTCGCCTAGGACAGAGGAAATTAGTATCAGAGCATCCTCAAATTCATCTGCGATGAACAATGGATCAGGAAAGCCTCTTTCCGACTCTCTGATGTCCATGGGTCCGAATACCACTCCTCCCAAATCAGTTTCCAGCCAAGTTCCACCTTGCCACTCCTTTTTTATTAGCCTCTGTTGAAGTCTGCCTCCAAACGGTCCGAGGATAAATCCCCCCTCATCTATTAGCAACTCAACAAAATCTGGAATTTCCCTGATTGAACCTGTAAAAAGAACCCTGTCCACATCTCGATCCCATGTTGGATCCTCCAATGCCTCCTTGCCTAAGACACGTATTAAGCCACATTGCTCACGTCTCTCAAGTACGTTCGATGTGTGTTCAGCAACTTCATCATGTGGCTCAATTATGGTGACCTTGCCACCCTTGCCGCAGATTATGTCAATCAGTGTGGCTAAATACCCCCCTTTAGATCCCATTAGTAGAACATGAAGATCACTATCCAGCTCTAGATGGTGAAGCATAGTAGCTATCATGTGTGGCGCGGAAATTGTCTTCGTCACTCCAGAATCCGTAACCAAAAATGGAACAGGATGATCGTGCCAGAAGCTTTCCAATGGAAAATCGGTAAAATCAGAAGGCTCCGTCTTAAGAAAAGCTTCAATGACCCCATTACTCATCGGAATGCCCGTTTTCTCAAGCATTTCAATCAGATCAGTTACTTCGGACACTGTTTCCCTCAGCACTCCTTTAGCCGCAGGCCATTTGAACACAACGCTCCCCCGAGTGTCTGGGGTCCGTGGTCTAGGGGTTATGACGTTGCTCTTACAAAGCGAAGATCGCAGGTTCAATTCCTGCCGGACCCACCAGTAATTTTCTACCATCAGTGTTTAGAAATCGTCACATTACTGAATGTTCAATAAGTGAGGCCGGCGGGACGATACGTGGTCGAAGAGACAGCCGGACTAGCGTCCCGCGTTGCTAGAAGGCTCAGAAAGAGGGACTGGACAGTTTCTGTGGCAGAATCCTGCACAGGGGGCCTGGTTGCATCATTGATTACGGATATTTCAGGGGCTTCTGCATGGTTCAACCAAGGCTGGATAACTTACTCTAACGAATCAAAGATGAGAGAATTAGGTGTTGAAAAGACGGCCTTCGATAGTGATGACGCTGGCGCAGTATCCCACGAAGTTGCAATTCAGATGGCTCAGGGAGCTAAGTTCCAGTCCGATTCCAATGTCTCAATAGGGATCACGGGAATTGCCGGTCCTGGCGGATCGACTAGCAATAAGGAAGTAGGCAGGGTTCATGTTGCGGTGATAGCTGGAGATTACTTCCTTTCTAGGAGAATGGATTTCGGAGATAATGACCGATTGGATAACAAGAAATCATTCGCGGCCTTCGCACTCAGGCTAACACTGGAAGCTTTAGATAGGGTCGATGAGAATGAGGCCGTAGTGGAGGAGGCACTGAATAGAGACGCATCTGAAGGGTCGTTTGATACATCTCAGTTAGATCCCTCTTCTGAGGAGTGGGAAGGTAGCTTGGAATGGCAGAAAAGCCCCCGGACAGTTGCTGAGGATATCGGAAAGGTTGACTTAGCATCTCTGACTGATTGGGACTCCAAAGAGTAGTTTCAGCAGTCTGTTAGCGATATCATCATGAGGCGCCCTTCTCTCTTGACTGACATGGTCTCTGACGATTGGCCTGCAAGACAGCGAATTTTAGCTTCTTCAGGAATCCTTGTGATGGGAAGGAAGTCACAGGAGCTAATACAGGAACTAGAAGATTTGCAACCTCTTATCCAAGCGGCTAGGGCATCCGGAGTAAAAATCCTAGATTCCAGAACAATTAGTGAATTACTCTCTATTACTTCACCTGCATCTGTTAGTCCCGATCCAGCAGAATCTACAATTACTCAGCAAGTTACGCTACCAAATCCAAATAGTCACTCTTCCATAGGAAGAACTGTAGCTCCATCGGAGGCTCTCGAACTGGCACCCGCTCCACGTCCACACGGCCTAGAACAGTACAATTTGGCTGATTTTCCCATGCACGCCACTGATTTAGACTCTGAGATTGAGATTCATTTCGATATCACCGGAAACTCGGTCACTGAAGGTAAGATGTCGGATATGAGGTCCTGCTTCACTGATAGGCTAAAGAGAATCAGATCAATGATGATCTCAGCAAACTCTCTCCCGAGGAGACCGACGCCTGTCTCGGAGGCTTGGAGAAACCGTCAGAGACATTCCAGCAGGGACTATGAGGTTACAATGGTAGGGCTAGCAACTGAAATGAGATGGACCAAAAACAAGAAATTGATGTTTGTGGTCGAAGATGAGACGGCCCAAATCAAGTGCTTGTTGTCGCCTCCTTCTGATGCCTCAAATGTACATCCGGCTTTGGATGGACTCATGGATGATGATGTTGTTGGCGTTACTGGAAGTTTCTCGGTCGGCGAGGGTGACCCGATTTTCTTTGTCAATAATATTCACCTGCCTCCTTTGGGCATGCATTCCAAATCTATGGCGTCACAAGATCAAGCAGTATCCGCCGCCTTCCTATCAGACACGCATGTCGGGAGTATGACATTCCTAGAACCCCAATGGGAGAAAATGATTACATGGTTCAATAATGATCCACTGGCTAAAACAATCAAGTATTTCGTTCTAAGTGGGGACGGAGTTGATGGGGTTGGAATTTATCCCGGTCAAGACAGGCACTTGTCGATTAAAGATCTATTCAATCAGTATTCAGAATTAGCAAGATTACTTGAAGCTCTTCCAGATTGGGTGGATGTGATTATTCTGCCCGGAAACCATGATGCAGTAAGGCCAGCAGAACCCCAACCCGCTCTTGATCCAGAAGTTCAACAAGATTATTCTGATACTACCTTCGTAGGAAATCCGTGTGATTTTAGTCTCCATGGCGTAAGGGTCCTCTCATACCATGGAAAGAGTATAGACGACTTTGTTGCAACTTTGAGATCTGTTTCATATTCTCAGCCAGAAAGAGCAATGCAGGCAATGCTTGAGAGGAGGCATCTAGCCCCTTCTTGGGGAGGAAAAACACCTCTTTCACCAGAACCAGAAGATAACTTGGTGATTTCAACAGTGCCAGACATATTTGTTACTGGACACGTACATGGGCACTTTGTTGGCAATTACAAAGGAACAACAATGGTTCACAGTTCGACTTGGCAAAATCAAACCGACTTCCAGAGAATGTTAGGATTCCAACCAAAACCCTGCATCCTAACTGTGGTCAATCTGCATACCTTTGCGACCGCGTCCATACCATTCGCCTAGTTAGTCCTGGAAAATTCTTCCCCGTTGAAAATGTGTGGCCAAATGTCCCTAAGATCCTTACTTTCAACTACGGGCACTCCCGATTCTAAGAATGAATTCAAGGCTCTTTCTCTCGCTGGATTGAAGCCAATAAATGATGATTCACCTATCTTCATTGATAAGTCGGTACTTGAGTCCCCTATCGAAACTATTCCACTAGTATCAAAGCCATTTATTCTTGCAAGTTTATCCACCATCAATCCCTTGTTGTGAGAGTATACTCTGGTAGGAAGGCCCCTCTCAAGGAAACCATCTTCATCCCATTCAAATCCATTAGCAGCCCAATCATCAACCTTCAGCATATTTGCAATCGCACCTACAAATAAGTCAACACCTGATGATACTATGGCGACATATATCCCTCTATTTTGAAGCTCCTCGACAACATCTCTAGCTCCGTCCATAAGCCCAACTCCACTGTAGCACCTCATTATGTCATCTCTGTGTATATCGGATTTCACACTCTTCCATAGCCTGATATCATGCTCAACGAATTCCTCCTCAGTTATTTTTCCATCAAGAAACATCTCCAGGGTTTTTTTATGGGATCCGTCCTTAGAATCAGTGCCAAACTTAGTATGGATATTCTGCCAAGAAGATCCATTATCAGTTAGTACGCCATCGCAGTCGAAAACGACAGCTATTGTCCGATCCATGCTTGTCGCAAGCACTCCATATTAATTTACTATAGTTCGTAATCGATGAATTGATTGCTGAGAACCTTCTAAGATACACATGGAAAACCCCGCTCACCCAGGAGGTAGGGCAATTATTGTGAGAGTACTATTCTTTGGGCCTTTGGCCGAATCACTGGGAGAGAGGGAAGTTGACATACCACTCTCTGTAGATACTAAATTAGCAGATTTAATTTCAAGATTAAATTTAGAAGAACATACCTCCAAGGGTCTCAGAGTAGCCGTAGACGGAAGCATATCTTCTGATTTTGACATTATTCTCGAAGACAATTCAGAAGTGGCCTTCCTCCCTCCAGTTTCAGGAGGTTAGCCATTTTTTATCCGAAGCATTGAATCGATATGCCCCCTACCCCCTTCTGATACAATGGCACTAGGTACCGTGGAGATAGTAGCACTAGTCGTTTTTGGAGTACTAATTTTTGGAGTTGATAAGATCCCGAAACTGGCTAGGAATGTTGGTTTAGCAAAGGGAGAATACCAGAAGGCCGTCAGTGAAGTAACGACTCCATCTAAGGCAGAGCAGGACATGGATAGGGGCGGAATGACTGAAGAAGTAGATTTGGAAAGTGAGTAATCATTTCTTACGAAGTCTAAGACTACTTCCACAGTTTATGCACTCTTTCATTTCTCTCTTCTTATTACTGGGCCTCTCAGGAGAATCGAATACTGTTCCACACCCTATGCATCTCAACTCCCAATCCCAAGTCTCAGAAATCCCTTCCATGACAACTGATTTCCATTCCATTCCTAGTCTCTCGGCCAGATTTTGCATCCTATAGTCATCAGTAACCAAAATAGCCTTTTTGCTATACGCCAGAGCGACCAAACTCAGATCAGTTTGAGAAATTCCGGACATATCTCCAGTCTCCACTGCAATCTTGGAGACCTCAGAGATGGAATCTCTACTGGGTTCTGAAATTATCAACCCTAATGATTGGATGGTTTGTGCTCTTATAGGGGAAAATTTCTCCAGTTCCGCAACTTGAGAATTTACAATCATTGAGCCACTTAATTCAGACAGAGGCCATGAAATTAGAGCTGATGTATCTAGGACTATGGTATCTCCCATATTCTTTGGTCACGTCTCTCTTTCATTGGTTTTGCCTCTAGAATTCCTCACAAATACCACTATTTCATAATGCAATGACATCGACGACCGTATATGGGACTGTTGCCAGGTCGGTTTTGGGATACATGGGATTCCTATATTGAGTGGTCACTTGATTTGGGCCTCCCTGGTCTGGGAATTCTCTCATTTACTGAGGCAGTTATCCAACCTATTCCACCCGAAGCACTAACCTTGCCAATGTACTTAGAATCACAAGGGGAGCCGCTGGAAATATTTCTGATCTGGCTAATAGTGACATTAACCAGTGTTGCAGGAGCGTTTTTAGGATGGTGGCTAGGAAAGGTATTGGGACGAAATTTCGCTGATAGATTCATAAATAGAAAGCATATTGTTAGATTGGATAACCTTATTGACAGATATGGAAGTGCTGGCATATTCATCGCTGCATTATCGCCCATTCCCTACAAGGCCCTCGCATGGATAGCAGGAATGGGGGAGATGGACAAGCGCCAATTTATCATTGCAGGTCTATGGGGAAGGGGATTGAGATTTGGAATTCAGGGAATAGTGATTGGTATTTGGGGGGGCCAATTACTAAATCTACTATCGAACCCCCTAATTTGGGCCATATTAACTGTGGCTTCCCTAGCAGTTTTCCTGCCAGCAATTCGTTGGTGGGATTCTCTACTGGACGAAGAAGAGTAATTTGAAACAGATTGCGGGACTCAGGATGTCCTTCTACCCGATTCGATTATGTGTTGACCGCATCTCGGAGGCTTCAGCTCCTGTGGTGTAGTTCGGTCCATCATACCGGGTTTTCATCCCGGCGACCCGGGTTCAAATCCCGGCAGGAGCACCAATTTAATCTAATTCATGTACCTCAATTGGCACTCCTATCTCTTTCGCTTCTCTGATTACTACCCTAGTCCATTTACTCGTCGCTGAAGGCATTGCCAATATGTGACTGGAGGATTTCAGAATCTTCTCAGTCAGAGAATTCGGTGCTTCTGGTCTGCCTCTGTCCTCCAGTCCTCTTCGAGGATCATCCCATTCTTCTGAGAATATCGCTATATCAATTGAATTATTCACTGCCCACCTCTCAGCCATATAGTCAACACCACTAGCACCCCCTACAATTATCAGATCTGGATAACCGTTAATCTCTATCCATGAGTCAATCAAGGACTCGAAGATAGAGTAGTCATAGTATCTGCTTGAACCAACAATCGCTAGGTTGATTATTTCTCCATCATCATTCAAATCCCTGCTCCCGAGTCGTTCGATAACATCCTGTCCCCTAGCGTCTCTCATAGCAGAGCTAACGGGGTCTGAGAACATAAATCCATTCCCGAAAAATCCATCCAGAGAGGATTTCTTCAAAATTGTATACGGTCGACTTGATAGTCTGAACCCCAACCAGAGTCTGGGGAAGATACCATGACTCTGGACGTAGAATCGATTCGTAATCAATTCCCTATCTTACAGAGAACCCTCCCTAACGGGAAGAAGCTAGTATATTTTGACAATGCAGCAACCTCCCAGAAACCACTCGCAGTTATTGATGCAATGTCTGATTTCTACAAGAATTATCATGCAAATGCACACAGGGCAAATCATACTCTTGCAGATGAATCCACTGCGGCGCTCGAAGGCGCCAGAGACAGGATTTCGAAATTCTTTGGAACATCTGAGGGACAGATGATCTACACCGGTAGCGCTACAGAAGCAATGAATCTAGTGGCCTATGGATGGGCTCGTTATAATCTGAATGAAGGAGACGTCGTCGTTACCACCGAAATGGAGCATCACGCAAATATCGTTCCATGGCAGGAGCTATCAAAGGAACGCGGAATTGAGCTAAGGTACGTTCCAGTGGACACAGAGAAATTCACCCTTGACTATGATGCCATGGAAGTAGCAATTGAGGGTGCTTCACTCGTGTGTGTAGGCCACGTGAGCAATGTCCTAGGAGTTAGAAACGATATTGAGAGAGTAATCAAGATGGCTCACTCACAAGGGGCTAGAGTGGCGATTGACAGCGCTCAGGGGGCCCCACATGAGAAAATCTTCTTCGATGATCTGGGGGCTGACTTCCTATCAGTAGCCGCACACAAGATGGCCGGCCCTACTGGCATAGGATGCCTTCTGGTTAGTGACTCTGCCTTATCGGAAATGGGTCCATTTCTCACAGGTGGTTCGATAGTCAAGAGAGTCTCTCTAGAGGATACCCAGTTTCAAGAGGGATTTGCAATGTTTGAGACAGGAACTCCAAGAATGGCAGAAGCCATAGGATGGGGGGTAGCTGTTGATTGGCTTGAGGAAAATATAGACTTCGAAGAAGCACACAAACACGTTCAGAGTATCGCTTCTTGGATGGCAGTAAGAATGCGTGAAATTCCCGGAATTACAGTGTTTGGATTCCCTGAGAGAGAAGAGTCAATCGGAGTTGTTTCTTTCTTGCATGATACAATACAAGCCCAAGATTTGGGATATCTTTTGGATGCCGGAGGCTTTGCCGTGAGGACCGGACATCATTGCGCTCAACCACTGATGGAGGCCATGGGAGTGGGCTCAACAAATCGTGCCTCTGTTTGGATCTACAATACTATGGAAGAGGCCGAGGCTTTCATCTCTCATCTCGAGTCAATAGTATCAAGATTTGGTTGAATGGCCAGAATTGTGAAATCCTAAACTGCTTTCGCATCGGCATGGGTGACTCCGATAAATGGTCTGATGAGGTAGCTACAATCATCGATAGATTCCAATCTTGTTTCGATACCATGGAGAGATACGAACTTCTATTTGAGTATGCCAACGAGCATCCGTCCGCACTCTCCGTAGATGAATGGGATGATGAAAATATGGTCCATGGTTGCCAATCAAGGGCTCATGTTGAGTGTTCCCTGGATCCCCAAGGAGGATTTATCGCTAAAGGAGGCGCAGATGCTCAGATTGTACAAGGACTGATGGCAATAACCGCTATTGCCGTTAACGGCCTACCTCCAAGTGATGTAGCCAATCATGACCCATCATATGTTGAAGAAATGGGGCTAAGTCAGATTTTAACCCCTAGTAGAGCCAATGGCTTCATGAACATGGTTAAGAAAGTGAAGGAAGAGGCCTCATCCCTGATGTGATCATATGTCTGTAGAATCTGATGTGAGGGAATCTCTTAGGGCTGTAGAAGATCCAGAGATGAAAATTTCAGTAATTGAGCTAGGACTGATCTACGAGATTAGATCCGAGGACAAAGATGATGGTATCCACATTGAGGTTGATATGACTCTAACCAGTCCTGGTTGTCCTATTGCTCCTGAGCTTATGGCCGCCGTACATAGGGCAACTGAGCAGACGGAAGGGGTCAGTTCCGCGCATGTTAATCTAACATTCTCTCCTCTTTGGGATCCAAGGAAACACGCCACCGAGGATGCTAGGATAGACATGGGGATTTTTTGATAATCACTGTTGCAGCTCAGTCGCTCTAACAGTATTTGACATCAGCATCGCGATAGTCATTGGGCCCACGCCCCCTGGTACTGGGGAAACCGCGCCAGCAACCTCTCTGACATCTGGATGAACATCTCCTGATAGGTAATATCCCTTCTCTGAGTCGTCATTAACACGGTTAACCCCCACGTCAATAACAGTGGCACCTGGTTTTATCCAATCTGCAGTAATCATGTTCGGCCTCCCCACTGCCGCTACTATCAAATCCGCACTCCGGCATAAATCAGCCATGTCACTTGTTCTTGAATGAGCTATTGTAACTGTTGCGTCTACTCCTCTCTGTGCAAGTAAGATAGATTGGGGCATCCCCACAATCCTACTACGGCCAATCACTACTGCTCTCTTCCCCCGAATATCTAAATTTGTACTTTCTAGCATCCGCATTACGCCAGCAGGAGTACATGGAAGCAAACCACTCACATCTCCCTGAACCAGTCTGCCTAGATTCTGCGCATGGAACCCGTCAACATCCTTCTGTGGGTCAATTAGGTCTGTGATTGAAATCTCATCCATTCCTGAGGGAAGAGGGGATTGGACAAGAACTCCGTTGATACCTGGGTCTTCGTTCAGGCCCCTTACTGTTGATACTACTTCCTCATACTCTGCGTCAGAAGCGACATCAACACGAACGCTTCTAATCCCCAGTCGTCCGCATGCTCGTTCCTTCGCGCCAACATAGACATGAGAAGCAGGATCATCTCCTACAATGACGACAGCAAGACAGGGAACAACTCCATTTTTTGATAAATCACTAATACGGCCAATAAGCTCCGCCTCGATTTCACGGGCAATTTTCTTCCCGTCAATTATTGTCGCGGGCATGGTCTGCCGGCTGGCTATCGCCCTTTGACCTTGACGTATTTTGGAGCCCCAGGAGGGAGTCGAACCCCCGACCGTCTGATTACAAATCAGATGCTCTACCAGGCTGAGCTACTGAGGCGGCGCCCCTTGGAAGGCAAACCACTATTGAAACCTATAGGCGATTAGGGGGGACTTTGATGCGTAGGACCCCTTGGCAAGTTCATGAGCGCATCCATTCGGAACAATAGCAGGGTCAACCTTGCAATATCTGGTTGGATATGCATAGTGATTGGCAGTGGCATCATACTAAGCTCGGGTCCATCGAGTATGGCGCTAGCCATCGCCGCCCCAATTTCGATTTCAGGAGTAGGGCTACTAGTCGTTGCAATAGGAATGTCCGATGAAAACGAAGTTAACCAGGAGGAAATACATGCTTGGATGCCGGATACCGATTTTCTTCCAGATGCGGGGGGTCCGATGTTTAGAGTAGACACTACCTTGATTTCTCCTCTGAAGACCTCTATACTGTGTGGGAGGTGTGGAAATATAGAAATTTTGAATGGTCCTAAGCCTAGTAAATACTTCTGCAACGAATGTGAAATTATACTATGGGAAGAAGAGTGATTTTTCACGGTAGTCTCAAGAGTGAGGCCCCGATCGAGTAGTCAATGACGATGGATATGAGCAATAATGACAGGATCATGCTCAAGTCCATGCTTACTGATCCAAACAGGAAATGGGCAATTAATGACCTCCTCGAGTCCACAGGATGGAAAGACCAAGTTCATGTTGCTGGCTCTGGACAGTCATTGTCCGAATTAGGGCTAGTCGCCGTTCACGAGAGTAAGATTAGGACTGTTTCGCTAGACTCAGAGGGAGAAAAAGCAATTCAAAATGGATTATTGGAGGAAAGATTATGGAAATGGTACCTTAACTCAGATGAGGATAAGAGGAACATGGAAAATCTATTCACCGCGGGATTTCAAAGAAATGAGGCAGGACCTGGGATAGGACTTCTGAAATCTATGGGTGTGAGGCTAGAATCTGGTAATTTGGTTGCCCAAGATGAAGAGCTAATATCATCTATCATTTCCGAAAGACGAGATTTTATCTCTAAGATCTCAAACTCAAGTATCGAAGATTCAGAGTTAAGCTCACAACTAATTGAGCACTTCTCGGGGAGGAAAGGCCTGATTTCAATAGAGGTCCAAGTTACTCGTACATGGTCTCTGACCGAAGAGGGACTCTTAGTAGACAGCGAACTACTTTCTCATGTTGAGATGATAGGAGAGGTAACTCCCGAGCTTTTGCAAGGCGACTCTTGGATAGGGGCCAAGTTCAAGCCTTTCGACGTAAATGCACCAACTGTCACCCCTACTGGGGGAAGGCCCCACCCCATGCAAGCACTGATTGAGAGAATCAGAAATGTTTTCTTGGAAATGGGATTCTCCGAGATAGAAGGAAATTTTGTACAATCTGCCGGTTGGAATATGGATGCATTGTACATTCCTCAATCTCATCCTGCAAGGACAATGCAAGACACATTCTACCTCTCAAATCCACAAAAAGTCGAGGTCCAGGAAGAATATCTAGATCTATGGTCAAAAGTTCATGAGCATGGTCATGATACCGGAAGTAGGGGTTGGGGCAGGAGATTCGACAGGGAAGAGGCTCAGAAGGGACTTCTCAGGACTCATACAACAGTGAATACTGTAAGGCATATTGCTGAGAATCCAAGCAAGCCTTCAAGAGTTTTTGGAATTGGTAGAGTATTCAGACAAGAAACCATAGATAGGACTCATTTGCCAGAATTCCACCAGATTGAAGGGATTATCCACGAAGAAAACGCAAATCTTCCGATGCTAATAACAACGCTGAAAACCTTCTACTCAAAGATGGGTTATGATGATGTTAGAGTTAGACCAGCCTACTTTCCCTACACTGAGCCTAGTGTGGAAGTTGACATCCTATGGAGAGGCGAGTGGCTGGAGCTCGGAGGGGCTGGAATATTCCGGCCAGAAGTAACCGAGCCATTGGGGACAGAATGGCCAGTATGTGCGTGGGGAATGGGACTTGAGAGGCTAGCAATGCTCATACTCGGGCTTGACGATATAAGGCAGTTATACCAACCCGACTTGGAGAAACTGGGGCAAATGCCAATACTCTGACAAAGGCAACAGCAATCATCATCATTGCCAACATACCTCCACTTGGAGGAACTAACCGATATAATATCCCTAAGGCAGAGGAGATATCTGAAGACTGACCCGGTGGACCTCCTCCACATCCCTCAGGTGGAGGTCCTATCCCGGGACCCCATGTCTCTCCACGGCCCGAGCAATCAACTTCGCCGTCCCCTCCCCCATTATTGCTGTTTAGTGAAACTTCACCTCTGTAGCAGTTGATGAAGTATGGAAAACCAATGTCGCCCTCTCCATTTTCCCACGTGGTATGATAGTGGTAAATTCCCTCAGGATAGTCTGGAGTTGGTCCGAATTGCCCATTACAGGAATCTAGATCTCCAAGTCCAACAATATACTCGTAATCATCAATACCGTTGTATCCCGTTTGCCCATCCTTTAGTCGGTATGATGATTTCATTTCAGATACATTACCCTCTTCATCCCAACCTACGAATCCATAGATCGGATATCCATCGAAGGCGAACCCAACAATAGGCGAATGCTCTGAAAGCGATCTAGATGAATCAATACTGTAGTTCATCCATGTTTGATTAGTTTCCTCGTCTGGATGCCAGTGGGCACAGTTAGCGTCTGCATGATAATGGTAAGCGCCACCAGGGCCAGAGTGGCCATGACATATCCCAAGCCAGATATGTTGCCTGTCTTCTTCATACGCCCCCTCATGTCCAGCAACTGCATCTCCTCCGGGACCATCTTCAGGTCCGAAAATTGGGACCCCATTCACAGCGAAGGCAACAGCGTCTCTCTCGGGAGCCATGGTGCACCCATCTGTCGAGAGAGAAGGATCGCAACCAGTCTGATTATTGGGAACTAGCGGGATCCTCCACTCGAGAACCTGATCACTCGCACAGCAACCGGGCCCCGACTCCAGATCATGATTGGGTATTCCATTAGAATCGATTACAATCTCAGTCTCTCCTATTTCAAAACTTAACTGACAAAGATGATTATCTGACTCAGTAGTATTGTAATCATCCACAGGTTCTACTTGTTCAGTTGAGTCACAAAGAAGTATTTCCTCCCACCAAGACTGAGATCCAGTTCCGTTATCCACGGGCTCGCCATCATATTCGCATGAGCCATCATCCTCATCTGCGTCTTCGTCATAGT
>CESQ01022439.1_pt1 | contig 41990 bp, 35 predicted proteins | sample 361401 | NCBI WGS metagenome assembly CESQ01 (sample SAMEA2622119, study PRJEB7988) | marine metagenome | isolation source: saline water (ENVO:00002010), including | reverse complement strand
GATAAATTAGAATGTAATTATTCAAAAAATTCGTCAGGAATGTTTGTTTGGGCAAAATATAATTCATCAAAAAAATCAAAGGAATATGTTGATTATCTTCTTTTTGAAAAACAAATATTTGTTGCTCCTGGAAGTATATTTGGTTCAAATGGTGAGGGTTATATAAGACTTTCCCTTTGCAACAAACAAGATATTATAAAAAAAGCAATCAATAGATTATGATTAAAAAAACATACATTATTGGTGTTGGACTTATAGGTGGTAGTTTTGCTCTAGAAATTCGTAATATATTTCCTGACTCATCTATTATTGGAATTGATAAATATGATTATAATATTAATCAAGCAATTGAGTTAAATATAATTGATTACAAAGCTGAAATAAATCAAATAGAAAACCCAGATGTTATTGTTATTGCAGTTCCAGTAAAATCAATAATTCATCTACTTCCTAAGATTTTAGACACTGTTGAAAAGGAAACATTAGTCTTGGATTTTGGTTCTACTAAAAAAAGCATTTGTAATGCAGTAAAATTTCATAAAAATAGAGAAAATTTTTTGGCAACTCACCCAATTGCTGGAACAGAATTTTCAGGTCCAACGGCGGCCCAAATAGGATTATTTAATAATAAAAATATTATTATTTGTGATAAAAATAAAACAAATAAATCTACTTTAAAGTTGGCATTAGAAATTTTTCGGGAAATGAAAATGAAAGTCAGTTATATGGATGCAATTTCGCATGATAAGCATATTGCATATGTTTCTCATTTGTCTCATTTAAGTTCTTTTATGTTAGGTAAAACGGTAATGGATAAAGAAAAAAATGAAAAAAACATTTTTGATATGGCAGGTAGTGGATTTGAATCTACCGTTAGATTAGCAAAAAGCTCACCAGAAATGTGGACTGATATTTTTGAGGACAATAAAAATAATGTATTAAAATCGTTGGAGGATTATATAAATAACTTAGAACAAATAAAACATTTGATTGAAAATGATAATTTTGAAGAAATTGAGTCACACTTAAAATCAATAAATTATATTAAAACAATTTTAAAGGGAATTAATCAAACATGAAAAATAGTAAAAGTTTAAGAAAATGGTTAGATGGCATGAATTTATCTCATCCATTAATTATTGCTGGCCCATGTAGTGCAGAAACTGAAACTCAAGTTTTAGATATAGCTCATCAGCTTAAAAATTCTGATGCAACTATTTACAGAGCAGGAATATGGAAACCTAGAACAAGACCTGGTAATTTTGAAGGTGTTGGAGCTTTAGCACTTGAATGGCTAAAAAAGGTTAAAAAAGAAACAGGTATTTTAACTACTACTGAAGTTGCTAATTCAAATCATGTTGAGTTAGCCCTTAAAAATGATGTAGATATTCTATGGATTGGGGCAAGAACCACCGTTAGCCCATTTATTGTACAAGAAATTGCAGAGTCATTAAGAGGTACTAAAAAAATTGTTTTGATTAAAAACCCTGTAAACCCTGATTTATCATTGTGGATTGGAGCGATTGAAAGATTTTATTCTTCAAATATTAAAAATATTGGGGCTATACATCGTGGTTTTTCAACTTATGAAAAAACAAAGTATAGAAATAATCCTGAATGGCAAATTGCAATTGATTTACAAAGAAAACTACCTGATTTACCATTGATTCTTGACCCATCACATATTGCTGGCAGAAGAGATTTGATATTTGACTTGTGTCAGACGGCGTTAGATTTGAACTATGATGGTCTAATGATTGAATCACATAATGACCCTGAAAATGCCTGGAGTGATTCAAAACAACAAATTACACCAGATAATCTTAAAGATTTGACTAAAAAACTTATAATTAGAAAGGTTACAAATGATGATGAGGTTTATTTGGATAATTTAGAAAACTTAAGAACACAAATTAATTTACATGATGATCAATTAATCAATATCTTAGGAAATAGAATGAAAGTTGCAGAGAAGATAGGGCTTTTGAAGAAGAAAAATAATGTTGCTGTTCTTCAGTCAAAAAGATGGAATGAAATTTTGGGAAATATGATCCTTGAAGGCGAAGAAAAAAATCTTAGTGAAGAGTTTGTTTTAAAAGTTTTTAAAGCAATACATCAAGAATCTATTAATCATCAAGAAAATATCTTAAAAAACAATTAATATTTGAGAGGATTAGTATACAAATCAACAGGGTCATGGTACTTAGTAAAATCTGAGGAAGGTATCATGTATGATTGTAAGATAAAAGGTAAGTTAAGACTGGAAAATATTAATAGTACAAATCCTGTGGTTGTAGGAGATATTGTGGACTTTATTACAGAAAATCAAGATGCAAAAGAAATTGGATTGATAGAAAACATTCATACAAGAAAAAATTATATCCTAAGAAAATCTGTAAACTTATCTAAACAAACACATATTCTGGCTTCCAATATTGATATATCTATAATTGTTATCACTCTTAAAAATCCTATAACTACTACAAGTTTTATAGATAGATTTTTGATTAGTGCTGAGGCATATTCTATAAAACCATTATTAATATTCAATAAATTTGATATTTATAATGAAGAAGAAGAAGAATCTTTAAATAAATTAATGAGTATTTATAAGAATATTGGTTATGATTGTATTATTACATCAACATTAAAGAAAACTGGAATTGAAGAGTTAAAAGAAAAAATACAGAATAAAATAATAATGCTTGGAGGCCATTCAGGAGTTGGTAAAACCTCATTAATAAATGCTATTGACGGAACCTTAAAACTTAAAGTTGGAGATATCTCTAATCAACATTTACAAGGTAAACATACCACTACTTATGCTGAACTTTTTGATTTAGAAAATAATATTAGACTTATTGATACACCTGGAATTAAAGGTTTTGGTTTGGTTAATTTTAATAAACAAGAAATTGGAGATTTTTTCCCTGAATTTTTAAGAGAAAAATCAAAATGCAAGTTTAATAATTGTCTTCATTTAAATGAACCAAATTGTTCTGTTAAAAATAAAGTTGCATCTAATCAGATTTCTAAATCAAGATATGAAAGCTATATTCAAATATTGGAAGATGATAATTTAAAGCATAGATAGATTGAAATTAGTTATCCAACGTGTAAAAGAATCAAATTTAAAAATTGACGGAAATAATTTTTCGTCAATTGGATATGGTATGGTAATTTTAATAGGAATTTCAAAGGAAGACGATACCAGCAAACTAAAAAAAATTGTCACTAAATTATCAAATCTTAGAATATTTAATGATGAATTTGGTATGATGAATAAAAATATAAACGATATTAAAGGAGAAATATTGGTGGTTAGCCAATTTACATTATACGCTGATATAAAAAAAGGAAATAGGCCAAGTTTTACAAATGCAGCGAAACCAATTATTGCGATTAATATTTATCAAAAATTTATTGATGAATTACAAGCCGTTATAAATACTAAGATTAAGACAGGGCAATTTGGTGCAGATATGAAGATTGAATTAATTAACGATGGACCAGTAACAATAATATTAGAAGATTAAAAAAAACCATTTATTATGAAAACATATAATTACATTAAGATTTTACTCATTTTTTTACTCATTTTTCCAGCAGGTTTTACTTCTTATTCTCAAGAAAAACCGGAAAAAGAAAAACCGGAAAAAGAAAAAACATATTCAGACATCATAAATAATAAAACAGAAACTGATATAGGCTTGTTTGATGTCCATAAGGTAGATGATAAATATTATTACGAAATAAATGATTCTCTTTTAGGCCGAGATATGTTAATGGTTACAAGAATTGTAAATATGTCAAAGGAAATACCCATAAGTCGTCATAAAATGAGTGAACAGGTTTTAAGTTGGCAAAAATTCAATGATAAGATCTTACTAAAAGAAATTTCGTATTCTAATTATGCATCTGACTCATTACCAATAAAAGAAGCTGTTTCTAATGCAAATTTTGAACCCATAATCGCTAGCTTTAAAATTGCTGCAGAAAATAAACCTAAAAACTCAGTACTTATTGATGTTACAAACTTGTATAAGAATGATATAAAGTCATTTGGATATCCACAATACAGTAGAAAAAGAAATAAAATTACAGGATTAGATTCTAAACTATCTTTTATAGAGTCAATTAGAAGTTTTCCAATGAATGTAGAGGCTAAACATATTAAAACATATAAATCATCTGAAGCAAAAAACGGTCAAATCTCAATGGTTTTAAATAATTCAATGATTTTATTGCCAAGTGTACCTATGAAGAGAAGGTATTATGATGAGAGAGTAGGATGGTTTACAACAAGTCAAACTGATTATGGCATTGACAATCAAGAAGCTGAAACTGTAAGATATTTAGATAGGTGGAGACTCGAAGTAAAAGATGAAGACAGAGAAAAATTTATGAATGGAGAATTAGTCGAGCCAAAAAAACAAATAGTATATTATGTTGATAGGGCAACCCCTAAAAAGTGGAGAAAATATTTAAAGCAGGGAATTGAGGATTGGCAAGCTGCATTTGAAGCAGCAGGTTTTAAAAATGCAATTATTGCAAAAGACCCTCCGAGTATTGAAGATGATCCTGATTGGAGTCCTGAAGATATAAGATATTCAGTAGTAAGATATTTGGCTTCTTCTACTTTAAACGCAAATGGCCCTCATGTCAGCGATCCAAGATCTGGAGAAATAATTGAGTCTGATATTAACTGGTATCATAATGTCATGAAATTACTGAGGAACTGGTATTTTATTCAAACATCAGCTGTAGACCCCAATGCAAGAAGTACTGAATTTAAAGATGATTTAATGGGGGAATTAATAAGATTTGTTTCAGCGCATGAAGTTGGACATACTTTAGGTTTACCGCATAATATGGGTAGTAGTAGTGCCTTTCCAGTTGATTCTCTAAGATCAGCAACTTTTACAAAAAAATATGGTACTGCTCCTTCAGTAATGGATTATGCCAGATTTAATTATGTTGCTCAACCAGAAGATAAAGGTGTAGTTTTGATGCCATCTCAGTGGGAGTCACCTAATGTGGGTATTTATGATAAATTTTCTGTAATGTGGGGTTATAGACCAATACTTAATGTATCGAAAAAAGAAGAAAAAACTATACTAAAACAATGGATTACTGATAAGGAAGATGATTTGATGTATAGATTTGGCCCAAGTGGAGGTATTGATCCAAGTTCTCAGACTGAAGATTTAGGAGATGATGCGATTAAAGCAAGTGAATATGGAATAAAAAATCTTAAAAGGATTATTCCAAATTTAATGGAGTGGACAACTGAAGATGGAGAAAGTTATGAAGAATTGGAATACATGTATTCACAAGTGTTGAACCAATATAGAAGATATATTGGTCATGTAACAACCAATATTGGAGGTGTATATCAATATTATAAAACATCTGATCAGGAAGGAGCAGTGTACACACATGTTGATAAAACTCACCAAAAGTCATGTTTGACTTTTCTTAATCAAAATTTATTTGAAACCCCTTATTGGATGATTAATAAAGAAATTTTAAATAAAATTGAATATGCAGGAACTACAGAAAGAATTAGATCTTTACAATCTAGTTATTTAAACAGAATTCTTGACTTTGGAAGAATGGCCAGAATGATTGAAAATGAGGCTCTTAATGGTTCAAAATCATATTCGCTAAATGAAATGATGGATGATTTAAAAGACGGAATTTGGTCAGAGCTTGAAAAAGGTAAAAGTATAGATGTTTACAGAAGAAATTTACAGAGAAGTTATATTTCAAGATTAGCTTTTATTATGAAAAACGATCAAGAATCAAGGCCTGGATGGGAGGACTATATAACTAATGTTAAAGTCAATGTGTCTGACATTAGATCTGTTACAATGGGTTCTTTAACAGAATTAAAAAAGGATTTAAAAAAATCAATTAAGAAATATTCAGATAAAGCTAGCAAGAGTCATATTAATTATTGTATTTCAATGATTGATGAGGCTATGAAAACTAGTTAAATATATTAATTAAAATTAAGTATGGAAATTAAAAATTTGCAACTAAGAGTTGACAATTGGATTAAAAATCATGGAGTTAGATATTTTAATGAATTGACAAATATGGCACAACTTACTGAAGAAGTAGGCGAGGTGGCTAGGATTATATCTCGTAAATATGGAGAACAGAGTTTTAAAGATTCAGACAAAGACATTGATCTTGCAGGTGAGTTGTCAGATGTTTTATTTGTACTACTTTGTTTAGCTAATCAAACTGGAGTTGATCTTCAAAAATCATTTGATGAAAGATTAACAATGAAAGCAAAAAGAGATCATGCTAGACATCATAAAAATAAAAAACTTGATTAATGAAATTCTCTTTAAATGGAACTGAACTAAGAGAAGCAAAAATAATTATTCCAGGATCTAAAAGTGAATCAAACAGATTGTTAATTTTATCTTCTCTTTATAAAAATTTATCATTAGAAAATTTATCTAATTCTGATGATACAAATTATTTATTTGATGCTCTAAGTAAAAAAAAGAAAATAATAAATATTGGTCATGCTGGAACAGCAATGAGGTTTTTAACGTCCTTGCTTGCATTAAAAACTGAAACAGAAATTGAATTAAGAGGTTCAAATAGAATGCATCATCGACCAATAAAGATATTAGTTGAGTCATTAAAAAAAATAGGCGCTTCAATTCAATATTTAGATAAATCTGGTTTTCCTCCGTTATTGATTAAAACTTCAAAATTAAAAGGTAAAAAACTTAGTATAGAATCTTCAATTAGTAGTCAATATATATCATCTTTGCTGTTGATAGCACCAAGAATTGAGGAAGGATTAGAAATCGAATTATTGGGCAGAGAAACATCTCTGTCTTATATAAACATGACACTTAATCTTTTAAAAAAAATAGGAGTAAATATTAAATCAGAAAATAATATAATTAAAGTTAAAGAGCTTAAAAAAATAAATCCCTTGAAAATCTCAATTGAATCGGATTGGTCTTCAGCTTCTTATTATTACTCAGTTGTGGCAATGGCCAATATTGGCTATAGCTTGACATTGTCATCTTACAGAAAAGATAGTATACAAGGAGATAGTAAGGTTTCAGAAATATACAAATCATTTGGGGTAAAGACTGTTTATAAAAGTGATAGTATAATATTAAAAAAAGTTAGAAAAAATATAACTAATATTTCTTTAGACTTATCTTCAAGCCCTGATTTAGCTCAGACCATTTGTGTTACATGTCTTGGACTTAAAATGAAATGTACTTTATTCGGCCTTCATACTTTAAAGATTAAAGAGACAGATCGTTTAGCTGCTTTAAAAAATGAACTTAGTAAATTTAATTTAAAAGTATATATAAGTACAGACTCGATTTCTTTTAGTGATACAAGTGACTTAAAACCAGGAATTGAAATTAAAACATATGATGATCACAGAATGGCTATGTCATTTGCCTGCTTGGCTGTAAAAACAAATATTACAATATGCAATCCATCTGTTGTTACAAAATCCTATAATTCATTTTGGTCAGATTTTAAGAAAATAGGTATTATATCTCAATAAATATCAATAATTACTTGACATCCCCTATTTCAAGATTGTATATTTGCAATCTTTAAGACTTTATTATGAGAATGAAACTTTCAGATTTCAACTATGAGCTTCCAGAGGAATTAGTTGCAGAATATCCAAATAAAAATAGAGACGAAGCAAAATTAATGGTTATTGATAGAAAAGACTATTCAATTCAGCATAGACAATTCAAAGATATGATTGAATATTTTGATGAAAATGATGTTATAGTTTTAAATAATACTAAGGTTTTTCCTGCTAGATTATACGGAAACAAAGAAAAAACAGGCGCAAGAATAGAAGTTTTTCTCTTAAGGGAATTAAATGCAGAACAACGATTGTGGGATGTTTTAGTTGATCCAGCTAGAAAAATTAGAATCGGAAATAAACTTTATTTCGGTGATGATAATAATTTAGTGGCAGAAGTGATTGACAATACTACTTCAAGAGGTAGAACATTAAGATTTTTATGCGATGTAAGCTATGAAGATTTTAGAAAGCTTTTAATTGATTTAGGTGAAACACCTTTACCAAAATATATTAATAGAGAGGTAGAACCAGAAGATAAAGTTAGATACCAAACTATTTATGCAAAAAATGAAGGAGCTGTAGCTGCTCCAACTGCAGGATTACATTTTTCCAAACACTTAATGAAAAGATTAGAAATTAAAGGAATCAATTTTTCTGAAATAACTCTTCATGTTGGTTTAGGTTCATTTTCTCCAGTTGAAGTAGAGGATTTATCTAAACATAAAATGGATAGTGAAAGAGTTATTATTTCGCAAGATGCAGCAAATATAATTAACGCCGGGTTAGCAAATAAAAGGAGAATATGTGCTGTTGGAACCACAGTTATGAGAGCTATTGAAAGTTCAGTTTCTTCCATGGGAACATTAAATGAATTTAACGGTTGGACAAATAAGTTTATTTTTCCTCCTTATGATTTTAATCTTGCTAATTCAATGATAACTAATTTTCATATGCCAAAATCAACTTTACTCATGATGTCTTCAGCATTTTTAGGCAATGATTTTGTAAAGAAAGCGTATGAAGAAGCTATTAAAGAAAAATATAACTTCTTTAGCTATGGAGACTCAATGCTAATTATTTAGAGATTTTGCTTCCCAAGAAGGATATAAGATCATTTAATGAAAATGAATTAAAAGAAATTTTAATTTCTAACTCTTTTAAATCCTTCAGAGCTAATCAGATTTATCATTGGATTTGGAATAAGTCAGCGCACAATTTCGATGAAATGACTAATCTTCCAGAAAGGTTAATTACATTTTTAAAAGAAAATTTCGCAATCAACTTCATTAAAGTTAATCGAATGCAAAAAAGTTCTGATGGAACTATTAAAAATGCAATTGAGCTTTTTGATGGGTTTATTGTTGAATGTGTTTTAATTCCAACAAAGGATAGAATTACTGCATGTGTTTCATCTCAAGTAGGTTGTAGCTTAAATTGTAAGTTCTGTGCTACTTCTAAATTAAAGAGGATGCGAAATTTAAATCCTGATGAGATTTATGACCAGGTAGTTTTAATAAATAAACAAAGTAAAGAATATTATAACAGACCTTTAACTAATATTGTATTTATGGGGATGGGGGAGCCTTTGATGAATTATAATAATGTTATAAAATCTATTGAAAGAATCACTTCAAAATCTGGCTTAGGAATGTCTTCAAAAAGAATTGTAGTTTCAACCTCGGGTGTTCCTAAAATGATAAAAAAGATGGCAGATGATAATGTCAGATTTAAATTAGCAGTTTCATTACATTCTGCAATAAATGAAAAACGAACATCGATAATGCCTTTTAATGAGAAAATGAATCTTAATGATTTAATAGATTCTCTTACTTATTGGTATACTAAAACAAAAAAAATAATTACTTATGAATATGTCATCTGGAAAGGCATCAATGATAACGATGAAGATATTCAAGCTTTAATAGATTTATGTAAAAAAGTACCTAGTAAGGTAAATTTAATTCAATATAATAGTATTGATGATCCAAATTTTGTTCAAGCACCAGAACTTATCATTAACAAATATTTATATTCTTTAGAGTCAAATAAAATCAAGGCTACCGTCAGAAGATCTAGAGGAGAGGATATTGATGCAGCTTGTGGCCAATTAGCAAATAAGTCATAAAACCTCTACCTTTTAATTACAATAAATAAAGAATAATTGCTTAAATTAATCTACTCAAATAATTTTTTATTTTGATATCAAAAAGAACTATAGAAAAAGTTTTTGAAACCGCTCTTGTTGAGGAGGTTATAGGAGATTTTGTCCAACTTAAAAAGTCAGGGTCAAATTATAAAGGATTAAGCCCTTTTACTGAAGAGAGGACTCCAAGCTTTATGGTATCGCCTGCAAAGCAAATTTGGAAGGATTTTTCAAGTGGAAAAGGTGGAACTGTTATTACATTTTTAATGGAACATGAGCAGTATACTTATCCTGAAGCTATTAGATATATAGCTAACAAGTATAATATTGAGGTAGAAGAAACACAGCGAACTCCTGAGCAAGTTTCTGACGATAATGAAAAAGAGAGTTTGTTTTTAGTTTCTGAGTATGCAAAAAATTACTTTAAGAAGAATCTTTTTTCTGATGAAGGGAAAACAGTTGCTCTAAGTTATCTAAAAGAAAGAAAGTTTGATGACGAAGTAATTGGAAAATTTGAAATTGGATATTCTGTAAATAATAATAATGATTTTTCGAAAGATGCATTAAGTGCTGGTTACAAGATAAATTTTCTAGAAAAAACAGGATTAACAATTGTTAAAGACTCTTCAAACATCGACAGATTTAGAGGTAGAATTATTTTTCCTATTAAAAGCATGTCTGGCAGAATTTTAGGATTTGGAGGTAGGATTTTGGGGTCTTCAAAAAATATTGCAAAATATATAAATTCTCCTGAAAGTTTAATTTATCAAAAAAGTAAAGTCCTATATGGAATCTATGAAGGAAAACAATCTATTGTAAAGAATGATAATTGTTTCTTAGTTGAGGGGTACACAGATGTTATAAAAATGCATCAATGTGGTATCACTAATGTAGTAGCCTCGTCAGGTACTTCTTTAACTGAAAATCAAATAAGACTAATCAATAGGCTTACAAAGAATATAACAGTAGTTTTTGATGGTGATGCTGCCGGATCACGTGCTGCATTAAGAGGGATTGATTTAATTTTGGAAAATGGTATGAATGTTAAGATTTGTAATCTGCCAGAAAATGACGATCCCGATTCTTTCGTAACAAATAAAAAATTAAATGAAGTAGAATCTTATTTTGAAGAAAACTCAAAAGATTTCATTGTTTATAAAGCATCATTATTGCTTGGAAATTCAGAAAATGATCCTGTGAAAAAAGCAGGGGTAATTCGTGATATGGTCGAGAGTATTTCTAAAATTTCAGATCATATAAAACGTGAAATTTATATAAAAGAATGCTCAAATATTATGGATATTAGTGAGCAAGTTATATATAGTACACTTGCTCAAATCATTAAAAAAGATTTTAATAATAAAAAGAAAAAACCTTTAAAACAATTTGAGCCAATTAGTATTGTAAAACCTGATAAAAAAAAGAATCATGTAGACAAGCTTTATGAATTAGAAAGAAAAATTATTGAAATTTTATTGTTATACGGAAATGAATTAATTGATTTCGAAGAAGAGGTTTTTTCAAAAAATGAAGACGGTATTTCAGAGACAAAACTTTCCTCTAGATCATTAAAGGTTTTCGAAAAAGTATATATGGATCTTCATGTAGATGAAATGGAGTTTTCAAATCAAGATTTTAAAAATATATATTTTAATATTATTGATTGTTTTAATGAATATAAAGAAATAAATATTGATAAATTCATAAATCAATTAAGTGAAAAACAGCAATTAGAAGTAACCAATATTGTAATGGACAATGAAAAATATTTTCTGCATGATTGGAAAAAAAACAACATTTATCCTAAAACAAAACAAGATACTCTGTCTCAGTTTACTGTTGAAACAATTTTAAATTTAAGATGTTATCTAATAGATAAGAAAGTTAACGGATTTAAAGAGAGCTATGAAAATTCTATTAACTCTAATCTGTTAGAAGAGGTTGTAAATTATTCTAACTTAAAAAAACTATTGTCTGAAAAGTTAAATAGGGTATTATAGTTTATATTCCTCGGGAATTTTACAGACAGGAATATCAATCATTTTATGTTTATTTGTTTTATGATATTTAATATAGATATCATAAATTATTTTTAATTCTTTTTCAAATGTATCAGGTTCTATCCCTTTCTCAAGCATATTCATCACATTTTCTAAGTCTGTATATGAAGCTCCAATTTGTTCCTCATCAGACCTATCATCATCCCATAAACCATCTGTTGGCTTAGCTTTTAAAATATCGTCGTTTATTTCTAATAATTTAGACATTTGAAAAACTTCACTTTTCATTAAGTCAGCAATTGGACTTATATCAACTCCACCATCTCCATATTTTGTATAGAATCCAATTCCAAAATCTTCAACTTTATTTCCTGTTCCAACTACTATTGAATTATCAATTGAAGCATAATAATATAATGTCATCATTCTAATTCTGGATCGAGAATTCGCTAATGCTAATTCGTTTTTTGAAGAACTGTTTTCAACTGTTAATTTAAATTGATTAAATACTTTTGTTAAATCAATATCAATCGAATCAATATTATTAAATTTATTTTTTAGCCATTTAATATGTCCTTGAGCTCTTAAATATTGATTTTTATTTTGTTTTATAGGCATATTAAGACAAAGTGTCTTAATACCCGTTAAACCACATAGAGTAGAAGTCAATGCAGAATCAATTCCACCTGAAACACCAACTACAAGTCCATTTATATTATTGGTTTTTTTATAGTTTATTATCCAATCAACGATGAATTGAATTGTTTCAGATGTTTTCATTTTATAAAATTAGCGCAAAAAGTATATTATATTTGTATCACAAAAGTAAAATAAACTTATGTCAATTTCTTTGCCAAAATACATAAAAAAAACATTAATATATTTATTTATCATCCTTCTTATTTCTTGCGAAAAATCAATCGATAATTCAAATAATCGTATTAGTATAGAACGATTTGAAAATTTATTTTATAATTCTACTGTAAGCGATTTAGATGAACTCAAAAAAGTTTATCCCTATTTTTTTCCGAATTCGTATCCTGAAAAAGTTTGGACTGACAGGTTAAAAGACCCTGTTCAGTTAGAGATTTTTAATGAAATACAAAAAGAGTATGAAACAGTAGAATTTTTAGAAAAAGGTCTTTATAATTTTTTTAAAAATCATAAAAAATTATTTTATGATTTTGATAATCTAAAAATTATCACGGTTAATTCTGATGTAGATTATAGAAATAGAATTATTCTTACAGATTCAATTTTATTAATTGGTTTGGATAATTATTTGGGAGCTAATCATCGCTTTTATGACGGAATTCCATTATACATTAAGGAAAATTTCAGTAGAAATAATATAATATCAGATATTGCTGAACAATTTGCATTCAAAATTATTCCAAGGGATGAATTTTATACATTTCTGGATAAAATAATTTATTATGGCAAAATTTTACATTATAAAGATAAGTGTATGAATAATAAAATTGATGACAAATACAAAATTGGTTATACTACTTCTAAAATGAATTGGGCAGCAGAAAATGAATATTTTGTTTGGACATATTTTATCCAAAATGATATTTTGTTTAACCCTGATAATAACCTAATTAACAGATTTATAAGTGATGCGCCTTTTTCTGTATTTTACTCAGAAATAGATAACAAATCGTCAGAGATGATAGGTAAATATATTGGTTGGCAGATAGTAAAATCATATATGAATAATAATAATGTTACTTCTGCAGAGATGTTTAGTGCCAAGCCAATAGATATTTATAATAATTCAAAATATAAGCCTAATAAACAATGAAAAATAAAAAATCTAAAATTGAGATTTATGTAGATCTTGATGAAAATAAAATTCCAGAAAAGATTTTATGGTCAGCTAGTGACGCTGGAATTAAAAATAATGAAACTAAAGCTACATTTCTTTCTGTCTGGGATTCTGAAAGAAAAGAAAGTTTGAGAGTTGATCTTTGGACTAAAGATATGCCTCTGGACGAAATGAAAATATTTTTTCATCAAATCCTTACAAGCATGGCATCAACTTACAAAAGGGCTACCCATGATGAAAAAATGTCTCAAACGATGTTAGATTTTTGTGATTATTTTGCTGAAAAATTAGAGCTTAAAAAATAATATTACCATTCATTTATTTTATTCCCATCTAGCCTAAGAAATATAGATAATAATATTGTAAACGCGATTAGGCTAGAACCTCCATAACTTAAAAAAGGTAATGGAATCCCAATTGTTGGAGTTAATCCTAATACCATTCCAATATTTATTAAGAAATGAATAAACAGTATTGATGCAGTACAATATCCAAATACTCTACTAAATTTATTTTTTTGATTTTCAGACAAGTATATTATTCGGATAATTAGAATTGTATATAACATAATGATTAAAGTACTTCCAATAAATCCCCATTCTTCTCCAACTGTACTAAATATATAATCACTATGTTGAGCAGGAACAAAATTGCCCATTGTTCGAGTTCCTTTTAAATATCCTTTCCCTGTTAGGCCGCCTGAGCTGATAGCCTTTTTTGATTCGTTTATATTATATAAAATAGTTTTTTCCATTTGCTTAATTTTATATGGGTCTTTTTCTAAATTAAGCCAAACCTTAATATAATTTCTTTGATGATTTTTTAAAATATTATCATAGGTAAAAATTGTACCAAAACATGTTATAAGACACAAAATTGAAACTGAAAATATTTTTACGAGTTTATTTCTAGACTTCTTTTTAAACAAATAATACAAAATAACAAACGAAATACTCATTATTGATGTAATTAAAACTGAAATTTTAAGTGTTAAGATTGATATTATAATAATACTGAATATGGATTTCAAATAAACTTGTGATATTCCCTCACGATATAATACAAAGAATAGGGAAAAAAATACTATTGAACTTCCTGTATCATTTTGAAAAATTATGATTAATACTGGAATTAAGATAATTAAAAACAATTTGAACTGGTCTATAACACTTCTTAAATTTGTCTGAAAATCACTTATGTATTTAGATACTGCTAGAGCTACAGTAATTTTTACAAACTCACTTGGTTGAAGATTAAAAATTCCTAATGAGATCCATGAAAGTGCACCGTTAACTCTTTTTCCAAATAAGAATAGGCTCAAGAGTATTAGCAAAGAAATTAGATAAAAAATACTTGAAAATCTTTCATAAAATTTTACATCAATTAAGATTGCAATAAATCCTAAGAAAATAGAGATTATAGCAAAAAAAAGTTGTTTTCCATAAAGGGTTGAAAAGTCAAAAATATTTATTTCTTCTCCTGAAATACTAGATGATAAAATATTTCCAACTCCAAAACCAAGCAATAAAAAATAAATGAGAATTATTACCCAATCAAGTTTTAGAAGGTTTTTCCTTTTACTAATCATAACTTGTTAATTGTAAAAGATTTATTTGAAAAAGGTTTTTTATATTCTTCTTCTAAACTTTTATTAATAACTAATCTTTCTATTCTTTGAAGAGTTATAAAACCTCTCAAATATTTTTCAATCATTAGACTTGAAATTCTTCCTGCCCAAGTTGAACCGTAGTAGCCATTTTCAACCAAAACTGCAATTGCAATTTTTGGTTCATTTTTTGGTGCGTAAGCAACAAAAATTGAATGATCCGTAAGTTGAGTTTTTTTACCGTTAATTTTAGTAAAATTTTCAGCTGTACCAGATTTTCCTGAAATTTCTATACCGGGAACTTTTAAAAGTTTTCCAGTTCCACTTCTTATGACTTCAGTAAGTCCAACTTCGATCATATCAAAGTACTTTTTTTCGATATCAATTGTTTTTTTCTCAATAAATTTAGTTGGGATAGAATCTCCTTCTATTTTTTTAATTATATGTGGGGTGTAATAAAAGCCTTTATTTGCAACTGCTGCCATCATGTTGGCTAATTGAATTGGGGTAACTAATATTTCACCTTGCCCTATAGAATTTGACAGATTAGTGGTAGGCCCCCATCTAAAATCTGGATACCATTTATCATAAAATTTTGAATTGGGAATCATTCCTTTTTTACCTACGGTTAGGTCATTACCTAAATAATCGCCAAGTCCAAAGCTTTTTACATTTTCACTCCATTTGTCAAAGTTGTCAGAAATATTATTGTCTACTGTTATTGTTTTTCTGTAAACGTCTGCAAAATATGAATTACATGATTCTGAAATTCCATTATAGATATTTCTATAACCTCCTCCACAATGACATTTCATAGATTTCTTATTCCTTCCATAAATATATTTCCCATTACAATAAATAGTGCTTTTATCGTCAATTACATTTTGCTCTAATGCGATTAAACCAACAATTATTTTAAAAGGAGATCCAGCTGGAAATGTGGATAGCAGTCCTTTGTCAATAAGTGGTCTATATATACTGTCTGTATAAAGTTCAAAATAATTTTTAGAACGCTCTCTTCCCACAAGTAAATTAGGATTATAAGAAGGAGCTGAAATCAAAGCCAATAATTCTCCTGTATTAGGTTCTATAGCCACTATTGCTCCTTTTTTATTTACCATTAACAGCTCTCCATATTCTTGTAGTTTTGAATCGATTGTGATTGTTAAGTCACTTCCAGCTATTGAATTTATATCATGTATGCCATTATCAAAAGCACCAATATCCCTATTGAATCTGTCTTTTTGGATGAACTTTATTCCCTTTTCCCCTCTCAGATATTTCTCGTAAGATGATTCTACACCTGCTTTGCCAATTATATCACCTTGAGAATAATAATCATCATTTTGAATATTAGATTTATTTACCTCAGCTACGTAGCCTAACACATTTGCCCCAATTTTAGTATTATACTGTCGTAGATTTTTTTTTTGAATGTAAAAACCCTCAAATTTTCTAATTTTTTCAGCTAAAAAGCCATAATCTTCTTTTGATAAATGAGGTAGAAATACAGAAGGTATTCTTCTTGAATATTTGGTAGTTCTTTCAATTCTATTTTTAAAATAATCTTTGGATATTTTTAATAAATTACAGAATTCAATTGTATCAATTTCTTTCACAAGACCAGGAATAATCATTACGTCATATGAAGGTTGATTTGATACTAGTAATTCGTTGTTTCTGTCATATATATATCCTCTTTTAGGATATGTATAAACTTTTTTTATTGCGTTATCTTCATAAATTGAGTAAGGTTCTGATGAATAAACCTGAAGATAATAGAGTCTAAATATAAATACTAAAGAAGTAACGGTTACAATTAGAAGTAAAAGAATTTTTCTCATTTCTCCCTATTAATTAACAATTCATACAATACAAAAATTGAAATAAAAGTAAATATTCCATTATTTACGGAGTATTTTAAAATCAACGAAATTTTTGAAAAATCAAAAATTTCTAATCCAAATAATATTACTTGATGTATTAAAATAATTGAAATTAAATAAAATATATTTTGCTTTAAATCAATTGAATTAAACCTTACTACTTGATGCTCATATGCCATTCCAAAAAACAATTTTAAAAGATTAGGTCTTAAAAATGCAACAGTAAGAGTTGCTGCGGCATGGACTGCATGAGTATCAGAAAAAACATCAATGACTAATCCATAGAAGAAAGAACAACAAATAAATAATGTTCTATTATTTTTTATAGGAAAATATGCGATGAAGAAAAGATAAATAAATGGATTTATATAACCCATGAAATTAATATTATTAAAAAATAAACCTTGAGCTAGAATGAGTGTAATCGCTAAAATTATATTTGAAATGATTTTATTCATTCAATGAATTTATTTCTTTAATATTATTATTTTCTATTATATATAGATTTTCAATATTTGTCATATCAGTTGACAAATTTACTTCTAACTCTAGATAATTCTCAGAATTGTCAAGTTTAAAAGAATCTACATACCCAATTAATATACCTTTAGGAAAAATCAAGGAATTACCCCCTGTGACAATAGTGTCTCCAATAACTACATTAGCTTGCTTTGGGACATCCTTAAGTTGTACTTTATTTGTACTAAGTCCATTCCATGATAAAACTCCAAAGTAGTTAGAGTTTTTAAATTTCGCATTCAATAAAAAATTAGTGTTTAAAATAGAAATAAATCTTGAATAATTCTCAGATGTTTTATCAATAATCCCAACAACTCCTTTGGAGGAGATTACTCCATTATCAATTTTAATTCCCTCTTTTTTTCCTTTATCAATTGTAATAAAATTATTGGAATATGAATAAGAATTTTTAATTACTGAACTTGATATTACATTAAACTTAAATTTTTCTGAATTATTTAAAACTTCTGATTCTCTATTATAGAGTAATAATCTTAACTCTCTATTTTCTTCTCGAAGTAAATTATTTTGAAATTCTAAATTAAAATATTTAGAAATGGTATACTTTGTTTCATATAATGATGAGAAAATAAAATTACTTGAGTTAAAAAATTTGCTTTTGTTATACTCGTTAAAGCTAATATTTAGTGAAAGGGAGACTGTAAGCAACGAAAGAAATAAAATAAAATCCTTATTTCTAATTAAGAAATAAATAATTCGTTGCATATTTTTTCACTATTTAATCAAAACACTCTTATATTTTGGAATATTTTTTAGAACAATACCTGTTCCTCTCACCACTGCTCTTAATGGATCTTCAGCAATATAAACAGGAAGGTCAGTTTTTTTTGAAAGTCTTTTGTCAAGTCCCCTAAGCATAGAACCACCCCCAGCTAAATACATTCCAGTATTATAAATATCAGCGGCTAGTTCAGGTGGGGTTTTTGATAATGTTTCCATCACCGAATCTTCAACTCTAAGTATTGATTTTTCCAAAGCCTTTACTATTTCTCTATATGAAATTTCGATTTGTTTTGGCTTACCTGTAAGTAAATCACGGCCTTGAACACTCATGTCTTCTGGCGGATCATCTAAGTCCTCAGTAGCAGCACCAATTTGAATTTTAATTTTTTCAGCGGTTCTATCTCCAACATATAAATTATGCTGAGTTCTCATATAATAAATTATATCATTTGTAAATACATCACCAGCTACCTTGAGTGACTGATCACAAACAATACCGCCTAAAGCAATAACCGCAATTTCTGTGGTACCTCCACCAATATCAATTATCATATTTCCTTTAGGCTGCATTATATCTACTCCAATCCCTATTGCAGCAGCCATTGGCTCATGAATTAGATAGACCTCTTTACCATTTACTCTTTCCGCAGATTCTTTTACAGCTCTCATTTCTACTTCTGTTATTCCAGATGGTATACAAATTACCATAATTAGAGAAGGAGAAAAGATTTTATTTTTTAAGGTAGGAATACTTTTGATAAATAGATTTATCATTTGTTCAGAAGCATCAAAATCAGCAATCACACCATCCTTGAGAGGACGAATTGTTTTAATATTTTCATGAGTTTTACCTTGCATAAGATTAGCCTCATTTCCAACAGCAATTATTTTTCCAGAAACACGGTCTTTAGCAACTATTGAGGGACTGTCTACAACTACTTTATCATTATGAATAATAAGTGTATTAGCTGTACCTAAATCAATTGCAATTTCCTCAGTTAAAAAATCAAAAAATCCCATAGGGTGTTAAACAAAAAAATAAAGTTAATAATACTTAGGCCTGTAATGTAAATCTAAGAATAAAAATTAAATAAAAAAACAATAAATTAATATCAATGTTTAAAATGCCTTATACCTGTAAAAACCATAGCAATTTTATTATTATTGCAATAATCAATGCTTAATTTGTCTTTAATTGAACCGCCCGGCTGAATAACTGAATTTATTCCTTTTTTGTGTGCAATTTCGACACAATCTGGAAACGGAAAAAAGGCATCACTTGCCATGCAAGCACCCTTAAGGTCAAATCCAAATTTTTGAGCTTTTTCTATTGCTTGATTGAGCGCATCCACACGACTAGTCTGGCCTGTTCCTGACGCAAGTAATTGTTTATTTTTTACTAAAACTATAGTATTAGATTTTGTATTTTTTGAAATCTTAGATGCAAATAATAAATCTTCAATTTGCTCCTTATTGGGTTTAATATTAGTTGGATAATTTAAAATTTCTTCACTATCAGTAATATTGTCACTTGTCTGAATTAAAGTTCCGTTTAAACAAGTTCTTAAAAGTTTATCTTTCTTGGGATAGGAATTTAATTTTAGAATAATTCTGTTTTTCTTTCCTTTTAATATTTCTAACGCACTGCTTTTAAAATCAGGAGATATAACCACTTCACAAAATAGAGAGTTAATGGTTTCTGCTGTCTCAGAATCAATTATGGAATTAGAAATTAATATGCCGCCAAATGCAGAAACTGGATCAGCTGCTAGTGCTGCATCGTATGCTTCCTTAATGTTATTTCTCATTGCAATACCACATGCATTATTATGTTTTAAAATTGCAAATGTTGGTTTGCTATTTTTAAATTCTAACATTAAATCCATAGCAGCATCAATATCGAGTAAATTATTATAGCTTAAATCTTTACCATGAAGTTTCGTAAAAACTTCATTAATTTCTCCAGAGAATATACCGCTTTGATGAGGATTTTCACCATATCTTAGCGTAAGCTTATCGGAATCGTTAAAGTAATTAAAAATAGCAGTATCATATTTTGATGATGTATTGAAAGAATTACTAGCAAATATTTTTCGATCCTCTTTATTTAAAACACCATTTTTTTCAATATACTTTTCTAAAAATATTTTATAATCATTAAACGAAGACACGCATACAACACTGTTAAAATTTTTAGCTGCTGCACGAATTAATGCTATTCCACCAATATCAATTTTTTCGATAATTTCTGATTCACTACCTCCATTTTTTAATGTTTCCTCAAACGGATAAAGGTCAACAATTACTAAATCAATTGACGGAATATTAAAATCTTTTTTTTCCTTTAAATCTCCTTCGTTATTTCTCCTAAAAAGAATTCCTCCAAATATTTTTGGATGCAGTGTTTTAACTCTCCCTCCAAAAATTGATGGATATTCAGTAATGTTTTCAACTTCAGTAACATCATAACCTAGTTTTGAAATAAAATTATATGTACCTCCTGTTGAGTATAGTTTAACTCCATTTTTAATAAGTTCTTTAACAATAGGCTCTAGTCCAACTTTTGAAAATACAGAGATTAAAGCAGACTTTATTTTTATTTCATTCATGTAATCAAAAATAAATAAATTGAGATACGATTTATATTAATTAAACATTAAAGAATTCAATTTTGTTAACACATTTTTTTAATAAGTTAAAATTGACCTACTTATAAGGTTTTTAATTCTAATATTTTTATTTTTACATTGTTAATGAAACATATACTTTATATTTCTCTATTTCTTTTTTCAGCAAATTTGTTATCACAAAATGTCTCTGGAAAAGTTATTGAAATTATCGACAGTAAAGAGATACCAATAGTTGGGGCAAATATTTATTTGATTGATAACTCGAAAGGAACAATTTCAGATGAAAACGGAGATTTTTTCATTAGTGATATTGGAATTGTAAACGAATTTATAGTTAGCTATGTAGGTTATTTAAATGATACACTTAAGGTAGAAAAAAAATTTTCAAATATTATTTTAAAACAATCTTCAAATTTAGACGAGATAATTATAAATTATAAAGATAAAACTTCATCCGTCTCATTGTTAAGTTCACAAAATGTATTAAATATCAGTTCTGAGGAATTATTAAAAGCTGCTTGTTGTAATCTTGCAGAAAGTTTTGAAACAACACCGTCAATTGATGTAAACTTTTCTGATGCTATTTCTGGAAGAAAACAAATTAATATGTTGGGTTTAGCTAGTCCAAACATTTTAATTTCAATCGAAAATATTCCTTCAATAAGAGGAGCTTTAAACGCATACGGCTTGACGTTTATTCCAGGCACGTGGATTGAGAGTATTCAGGTTGCAAAAGGATCTGGAAGTATTGTTAACGGATATGAGAGTATTTCGGGTCAGATAAATGCTGAGCTTCGAAAGCCATTAAGTGATAACAAGTTTTTTTTAAATTCTTATTATAACTCAATGGAGAGATTTGAATTAAACACCCATTACTCCGCAAAATTTAGTGATAAACTTGATTATGGCTTGTATTTACATACTGATAAAAAAGATAATAGAGATGACCATAATCACGATAAATTTGGAGACTCTCCCACAGGGCAGCAAATCAATATTTTAAATAGATTACAGTACACTAATCTTACAAAAGGTTTGGTAGGATTTTTAGATTTTAATTATGTAGGAGATGAAAGAGTTTATGGGGAGATGGATTATTTTAAAGACAATATTGTACCAAATTTAGAGAATGAATATTGGGGTGGTTCAACGGATTCAAATATAATTAGAAGTACTTTGAAATTTGGATATGTAGACCCAGAAATTACATATAGATCGTTAGGTCTTCAATTATCTTATAGTAATGTTGATATAGGGGCTGATTTCGGAAATAGTTTTCACAATACAAAACACATTAGCCTTTACTCCAATTTAGTTTATAATTCTATAATTGGAGATACAAGAAGTAAAATAAAAACTGGCTTATCATTAGGATATGATAATTATGATGAATTGGTCAATAACTTAAATTTAGCATTGTTTGATCTCGACAGGGTGGAGCAATCTGTTGGAGCATATTTTGAATACAATTACGATGATCTAGATAAATTAAACCTTTCAGCAGGAATCAGATATGATAATCACAATATAATAGGTGATTTTATTTCTCCAAGGATGCATATACGATATCAGATGTTTCCAAAAACAACTTTGAAGCTTTCTGCAGGAAAGGCTAAAAGAATTGCCAATATTTTTTCAGAAAATCAAAAATTATTTTATAGTTCCAGACAAATTATATTTTACAGTGCTAACGCCTCTGACGAATTCATATCTTATGATTACTTTGATATGAATCCAGAAGTTGCTTGGAATTATGGGACATCAATAATTAATAGTTTTAAACTTTTTGGAAATGATTCTCAATTTATCATTGATTATTACATTACTGATTTTGAAAATAAAGTTGTTGTTGACTGGGAAAGACCAACCAATATCTTATTTTATAATTTATCTGGTAAAAGTTATGCAAAAAGTTTTCAAGCACAATTTTCTTATTCTTTATCAAATAGTATTGATTTATTGTTAGCTTATAAAAATACAGATGCTAAAACAGATTTTATTTCTGGTAGATTAAAAAATCCTTTAACACCTTCAGATAGATTTTTTGTAAATTTTTCATATGATGGTCCTTTGAATGATAAATTCAGAAAATGGAAATTTGATTTTACATACAATCATTTAGGTAGACAGAGGCTGCCATCAACTCTTCAGAATCCAGAGATATTTAGGATGGACGCTTACTCAACTAAGCTGGACTTGATTAATTTCCAAATTACAAGGGTTTTTTCCAACTCTTTTGAAATTTATTCAGGAGTTGAAAATTTAACAAATTACAAACAAAGTGAAAGCATAATCTCTTATGGAGATCCTTTTAGTCAGTATTTTGATGCTACAATGATATATGGGCCAGTTTCTGGAAGAATGTCGTATCTTGGACTTAGATATTTAATAAAATAAATAAGAGATTTATGAAAAATAACAGAAATTTATTCTTTGTAATTGTTTGCTTATTTTCAATAAATAGTTATACTCAAACTAAATCTGTTACAATTGTTGTAGACGGAGTTTGTATGATGTGTGAAAACAGAATTGAGAAAAAAACAATCAATGAAAAAGGCATTAAGTTAGCTGATTGGAATTTGGAAAATAGAACATTAAAGTTAGTTTATAATGAGAAGAAAACTTCGATGGATGAGATTCATAAGTTTATTGCATCTATTGGTCATGATACTGAGGCCAAAAAAGCTTCTGATGACGCTTATAAATTATTAGATCCTTGTTGTCAATATCGAGATATACAGGTTATTAAAGACCATGGACTTGATAGAAATCCAATTTATTCTACAAACAAAAAAGAGCAATAAAAAATATTGCTCTTTTGATAACTTTAAGTAAGTTTATTTTACATCATTCCTGGCATACCGCCGCCACCCATTGGAGGCATTGGAGCAGGTGAATCTTCTTTAATATCAATTACTGCGCATTCTGTTGTCAGAATCATTCCAGCAACTGAAGCAGCATTTTCTAATGCAATTCTTGTTACTTTTTTAGGGTCAATAATACCTGCTTTAAGCATATCAACATATTCTTCATTTTTTGCATCATAACCAATACTATCCTTACTTCCAAGAACTTTTGAAATCACGATACTTCCTTCACCACCAGCATTTTCAACAATTGTTCTTATTGGGGACTCTATCGCTTTATCAACTATTTGAATACCAGTATTTTCATCTGAATTTTCAGATTTAAGTTTTGCCAGTTTGTCTTTTGTTCTAATTAGAGCAACTCCACCACCAGCAACAATACCTTCTTCTACTGCAGCTCTGGTTGCATGTAAAGCATCATCAACTCTATCTTTCTTTTCTTTCATTTCAACTTCACTGGCTGCCCCGACATAAAGTACAGCAACTCCTCCAGCAAGTTTAGCAAGTCTTTCTTGAAGTTTTTCTTTATCATAGTCGCTTGTTGTTGTTTCAATTTGAGCCTTTATTTGATTAACTCTAGCTTTAATTTCTGATGCTTTACCTGCACCATTTACAATTGTTGTATTGTCTTTATCTATAGTAATAGTTTCAGCTGTACCTAACATAGATAAATCAGCGTTTTCTAGCGAAAACCCTCTTTCTTCAGAAACAACTGTCCCCCCAGTTAGAATTGCAATATCTTCAATCATTGCTTTTCTTCTATCGCCAAATCCAGGAGCTTTAACAGCAGCAATTTTCAAACCACCTCTAAGCTTATTTACAACAAGTGTAGCAAGTGCTTGACCTTCTACATCTTCGGCGATAATTAATAACGCTCTTCCTGATTGAGAAACAGGCTCAAGTATTGGTAAAATTTCTTGTAAATTAGAAATTTTCTTATCAAAAAGTAAAATATAGGGATTTTCAAGTTCAGTTATCATTTTATCCGCATTTGTAACAAAATAAGGGGATAAATAACCTCTATCAAATTGCATACCTTCAACCACGTCAACATATGTATCAGTTCCTTTTGCTTCTTCAACTGTTATAACACCTTCTTTACCTACTTTTTCAAAAGCAGTAGCAATTAAATTACCAACCGTAGAATCGTTATTAGCAGAAATACTAGCAACTTGTTGGATTTTCTCAGATGAATTTCCAACCTGCTTTGCTTGTTTATTTAATTCATCAGTAATACAAGAAACAGCTTTATCAATACCTCTTTTTAAATCCATAGGATTTGCACCAGAAGCAACATTTTTCAGCCCTTCTTTTACAATTGCTTGTGCTAGAACTGTTGCAGTTGTTGTCCCATCTCCAGCTAGGTCATTGGTTTTAGATGCAACTTCTTTTACCATTTGAGCACCCATATTTTCCAATTCATTTTCAAGTTCAATTTCTTTAGCCACTGTTACTCCATCTTTTGTAACCTGTGGTCCACCAAAGGATTTACTAATAATGACATTTCTTCCTTTCGGCCCTAATGTTACCTTTACTGAATTAGCCAAAGCATCAACACCTCTTTTGAGTCCATCTCTAGCTTCTATATCAAATTTTATATCTTTTGCCATATCAAATATTTTAAATTAAACAATTGCCAGAATATCTTTTTCTGACATTATTAAATAGTCTTTTCCTTCAAACTTAAGTTCAGTTCCAGAGTATTTGCCATACAAGACTGTATCGCCAACTTTAACCGTCATAGAATGATCTTTAGTTCCATTTCCAACTGCAACTACTGTTGCCTTTTGGGGTTTTTCTTTTGCATTGTCTGGAATTATTATCCCAGATGCTGTTTTTGTTTCTGCTTTCATAGGCTCAACAAGAACTCTATCAGCAAGTGGTTTAATATTTACTTTCATAATAAATTATTTTATTTAGATTTTTCACAAATCATGCCATCAAAAAAATACTGACAAATTTACATGTAATGATGATATTTATTCTGAATCTTCCGGCAAAGTTTCTTCAGATTGAAGAATAGGAAGTGGTTCAGTAATAACTTCTTCACTGTTTAAAGCTTTAGACTCTGAAATTACATCAGACTGAGTAAAAGTAATGTTTGATAGAAGAATTAATCCAATCAAAGTGGCTGCAAGATACCATGTACTTTTATCTAAGAAGTCTGTTGTTTGTTTTACTCCTCCTAATTGCTGAGTACCTCCACCACCAAATGAAGATGATAATCCACCACCTTTTGGATTTTGAACCATGATCACTACAACAAGAAGAAATGCAACTATCACTATCAGAATTAGAAAAATCGAATATGAACTCATTTTTTTAGGCTTTTAATTTTTTTAATTTGGTCTGCAAAGTAACTGTTTTTTTCTGGAAATTTCAAAATTAATATCTTATAAGATTGAATAGCTTTATCATAATTTTTTTGATTTAGATAAAGTTTAGCTAATGTCTCTGTCATATATCTTGCATCAGCTACTAAATCTTCTTTTGAATTTTTATCTAATTCTTCTTCATTAGTCTTAATATTAATTTTAGGTTTTTCACTTATAAACTTATCTACAATATCATTCTGATTATTTCTGTCAATTGGTTTAATATTTGAAATTTCTAACCATTCGACAAAACTGTTATGCTCCATCGTATCCTGATTATTTGTAGTTTTATTTTCTGCGAGAATGGTTTTAATTTCATTTTTATTGAAGAAAACTTTTTCATTTTGATTTTGACTATTATTTATAAAATCAAATAGCGTTTTTCTATTCCTTGTATGAGCTGCTGTTAATTTTAAATATTTTCCAAATTTTAAATCTTCTGTTTCTTTTAGTGATTTTAGATATATAGCTTTACTAACTTGAAAATAAGGAAAATCTTGATTTATTTCTTTTATGAATGATAACTCATTTTCAGATAAATTTTCAGGCGCTTGTAATATTTTTAGAAAACTTTTTTTATTCATTTTACCATTTAGCTAAAGATGCATTAAAAACATCTTGTGTGATTCTTTCAAAAATTTCTTCCATAGCAGTGTCTTTTTGACTACCGATTAGCTGAGAATTTCCAGGATAATCATAATAGAATGAAAATCTTTTTTCAAAATCAGCTTCTGAATCATTTTTGTCAAAAAACCTAATATTGACACCAACGGTTAATCTATTTTGAGCAGCAGTGTTGTTAGCTGTTGCTGTAGTTGGCGATATTCTATATTCTACAATTTCCCCTTCGTAAATCAAATCTCCGTTTGATTTTACTAATTCTAGGCTTGTTTGATTTATTAGTAGATCGATTAATTGATTTGTAAAATCACGTTCAATACCGGGTTCAATAAGCGGAGCATTATTTTGAAAATAATTAACCTGAAATGTTTTTGTATCAGGCGAAATTGAAGCACCTGTAAGACTGTATTTTACATTACAACTACTAAGAAAAAGCATTATGACAATAATTCTTAATATGTTCATATTCTATAAATTAAATTGTTTGATTTTTCTATATAATGTTCTTTCGCTTATTCCAAGTTCTTTGGCAGCCAATTTTCTTTTGCCATAGTGTTTCTCAAGTGATTTTTTTATTAATTCAAGTTCTTTTTCCTGAATTGATAATGATTCAATTGCTTTTACCTCTTGAATATAGTCAAATTCGTCATTAAAATCTTTATTATTCTTATTAGATTTATTGTTTTCTAATTCAACTATTTCAATGTTATCTTCATTAGAAAAATTATCTTCTTTATAAACTTTATTTATAAGCTGTTCATTATTCTTTTTAAATTCATTAATATTTGATGTTTGCATTAACTCTAATGTTAATTTTTTCAAATCATTTAAATCACCTTTCATATCAAAGAGAACTTTGTATAAAATTTCTCTTTCATTATTAAACTCAGATTTTTTTGATTTATTAGAGATAATAGCTGGTAAATTATCAACTGAGTTTGGCAAATAATCTTCAAGAACTGCTTTACTAATTTTTCTGTTTTCTTCTAATACCGATAACTGTTCGGCTATATTTTTTAATTGTCTAATATTTCCAGACCAGTTGTAATTAATTAATGTATTTACTGCTTCATCTTCTAATTTTATCGTAGGCATGTTATATTTTTGAGCAAAGTCAGAGCAGAATTTTCTAAAAAGCAAGTGTATATCATCAGTTCTTTCCCTCAGTGGAGGTAAATTTATTTCAACAGTACTTAGTCGGTAATAAAGATCTTCTCTAAACTTGCTTTTTCTAATAGCTTCTTGCATATTAACATTTGTAGCAGCAACAATCCTTACATTAGTTTTTTGAACTTTACTTGAGCCTACTTTTATAAATTCACCATTTTCCAAAACTCTTAAGAGTCTTACCTGAGTAGTAAGTGGTAACTCTCCAACTTCATCTAAAAAAATTGTACCTCCATCAGCAACTTCAAAATATCCAGCTCTTGTTTGGGTTGCACCGGTAAATGCACCTTTTTCGTGACCAAATAATTCACTATCGATTGTTCCTTCTGGTATCGCTCCACAATTCACTGCAATAAATTTAGAATGTTTTCTATGTGATAGTTGGTGAGCAATTTTAGGAATAACCTCTTTACCAACTCCGCTTTCCCCTGTAACTAAAACAGAAATATCGGTTGGTGCAACTTGAATTGACTTTTCTAATGCTCTGTTCAGTCCAGTACTATTACCAATTATTTGAAATCTTTGTTTTAACGCTTGTAATGAAATCATATATTAATTATTTTTTGAATAACCTGTAGCTAGTCCAACTAAAGTAGCACTAGTACAATCATTAATTTTTACATTTACAAAATCCCCAATTTTATAGTTTTTTTTGGGAAATACAACGGTAGTATTCTGCTGATTACGGCCTGCCCAATTTAAGTTTGATTTTTTTGATTCTTTTTCTATTAAAACTTCAACAGTTTTCCCGATAAACTGCTTACTTCTGTATAGACTATGTTTTTGTTGAAGCTCAACAATTTCACTAAGTCTTTTACTTTTTATTATTTCGTCTATATTATCGTCTAGTTTTTTAGCAGCTGGTGTTCCTGGTCTTTCAGAATACTTAAACATATAACCAAATGAGTATTTTACCTTTTCCATCAAAGACAGTGTGTCTTTATGGTCTTGTTCAGATTCATTTGGAAATCCAGAAATCATATCATGACTTATACTACAATCTGGAATAATTTTATATATATTTTCAATTAGAGTGATATATTCTTCCCGAGTATGTTGTCTATTCATAGCTTTTAGAATACTATTACTTCCACTTTGAACTGGCAAATGTATATAGTTGCAAATATTTTCATATTTAGCCATAATTTTTATAACATCTAGAGACATGTCTTGAGGATTTGAAGTTGAAAACCTAATTCTAATTTTTGGTTGAGTCAAAGCACACATTTCTAATAATTTTGCAAAATTAATTGAAGATGCTTTCTGCATTTCACTTGCTTTAGAATAATCTTTTTTAAGCCCTCCTCCATACCAAAGGTAGCTGTCAACATTTTGCCCCAGCAATGTAATTTCTCTATAACCTTTACTGTTTAGGTCATTAAGTTCTTCGATAATTGATTGAGGATCCCTGCTTCTTTCCCGTCCTCTAGTAAATGGTACAACACAAAAAGTGCACATGTTGTCACACCCACGGGTAATAGAAATAAAGGCATTTATTCCGTTAGAATTAATTCTTGTTGGAGTTATATCTCCATATGTTTCATCTTTGGATAATATTACATTTACAGCAGATCTACCATCTTCAATTTCTTGCAGTAAATTAGGAAGATCTTTATATGCGTCTGGCCCAACAACCATATCAACAATTTTTTCTTCTTCCAGAAATTTGTGTTTTAATCTTTCAGCCATACAGCCTAATACCCCAACTTTTAAATTTCCATTTACTTTTCTAACCTTATTAAATTTTTGAAGCCTTTTTCGAACCGTTAGTTCAGCTTTTTCTCTAATAGAACAGGTATTAACCAATATCAAATCAGCTTCATACATGTCATTGGAAGTTTTGTATCCATTTTCAGAAAGAATAGATGCAACAATCTCGGTGTCGCTAAAATTCATAGCACACCCGTAACTTTCTATATACACAGATTTAGTTGCATTACTATTTGTTTCTTCATTAATAACTAATGTGTCACCATTATATTTATATGGATTTTTCTCACTCATTATTTATTATCCTTTTAATCTTGCAAATATATTAAAAATACGACAATTTGTCATGTTATAGATTTTAACTTTTTATTTGTGGCTTGATATTTGAAACATACCATTATGAAAAAATAATCTACATTTGTACTCTTAAAAATCAAGAATGGCAGATAATTTAGTAATAGTTGAGTCTCCGGCAAAAGCAAAAACAATTGAAAAATATTTAGGAAGCGATTATAAGGTTGCATCTAGTTTTGGTCATATTTCTGACCTACCTTCTAAGAATTTAGGAATTGATGTAGATAATGATTTTAAGCCAAAGTATGAAGTTTCATCAGACAAGAAAACAATTGTCAAAACTTTAAAGGATTTGGTTAAAAAAGCAAAAACTGTTTGGCTAGCAAGTGATGAAGACCGTGAAGGAGAAGCAATCGCGTGGCATTTATTTAGAACACTAAAACTTGATAAAGAAAACACAAAAAGAATAGTCTTTAACGAAATTACTAAATCTGCTATAACAAACGCTATTAACAACCCTCGTAGTATTAACTATAATTTAGTAGATGCACAGCAAGCAAGGAGAGTGTTGGACAGAATTGTAGGTTACGAACTATCACCTGTATTATGGAGGAAAGTTAAGGGTGGATTATCTGCCGGAAGAGTACAATCAGTTGCAGTAAGACTATTAGTTGAAAAAGAGAGGGAAATTGGAAATTACACATCTACATCTACTTTTAGAGTTGAAGGACTCTTTAAAAACACTAATGACAAAGAATTTACAGCAAAATTATCTGATGAATTTAAATCAAAAGAAGATGCTATAGATTTTTTAAATAAGACAACTGGTGCAGTATTTAGTGTTTCGGAGATAATAAAAAAACCACTTAAAAAATCTGCTCCAGCACCATTTACAACTTCAACACTTCAACAAGAAGCATCAAGAAAATTATCATTCCCTGTTTCAAAAACAATGAGTGTTGCTCAAAGATTATATGAATCAGGTCATATAACTTATATGAGAACAGATAGTGTTAATCTTTCTTCGTTAGCAATTGATGAGGCAAAAAAGCAAATCATTAAATTATTTGGTGAATCGTATTCAAATCCAAAAAATTACAATACAAAATCTAAAGGTGCACAACAAGCACATGAGGCTGTCCGACCAACAAATTTTTCAATGTCAGCTGAAAATATCACAGATTATAATCAAAAGAGACTTTATAATCTTATACTTAACAGAACTTTAGCTTCTCAAATGAAAGCTGCCGAATTAGAAAAAACAAACATAAAAATTTCTAGCTCCAAAGGAAATGAAATATTCACTGCAAGTGGAGAAGTAATTAAATTTGATGGATATTTAAAGTTATATCAAGTATCAAAAGAAGATAATATTGCTGAAGATAGTGGTATATTACCAAGATTTAATGAAAATGAAACACTGTCCTTGATGGATGTTTCCGCCACACAAAAATTTAGTAGACCTCCCTACAGATATTCTGAAGCTTCATTAGTGAAAAAATTAGAAGAACTGGGGATTGGTAGACCATCTACCTATGCACCAACTATTTCTACTATTCAAAATAGAGGATATGTAGAAAAGGGATCAACTGAAGCAAAATCAAGATTAATTATTAAAGTTTCTTTAAGCGATAGTGAATTGATTGAGCAATCAATAACTGAAAAATTTGGTTCAGATAAAGGCAAATTATTACCAACAGACATTGGAATGATTGTTACAGATTTTTTGATTAATCATTTTAAAAATATTATGGATTATAATTTTACCGCCAGGGTTGAAGAAGATTTTGACAATATTGCTGTGGGTAAAAAAAATTGGACTGAAATGATGAAAAATTTCTACGGAGATTTTCACCCAGTAGTAGAAGATGTACAGCAAAATGCTTCAAGAGAAAGTGGTCAAAGAGTTTTAGGGTCTCATCCTGATACTAATAAAGAAATTAGTGTTAGATTAGGTAAATTTGGTCCAATGGTACAGATTGGAACTGTTGAAGATGAAGAAAAGCCAAAGTTTGCTAGCTTACCTCCGGATATGCAAATTGGGTCTGTTACTCTTGAACAGGCTTTATCTCTTTTTGAATTGCCTCGTGAATTAGGTGAATATAAAAGTGAATTTATTATTGCAAATAATGGTAGATATGGCCCATACATAAAATTTGGAAAAACATTTATTTCAATTCCAACAGGGAAATCACCAACTTCAATTACTTTTGAAGAAGCGATTAACTTGATTGATGAAAAGATCAAAGCTGATGCTCCAATCCATAATTACGAAGGAATGGATGTCCAAAAAGGCAAAGGAAAGTTTGGGCCTTATATTAAATGGAATAGCATTTTTATTAATGTTGGTAAACAATATGATTGGGATAATCTTACGATAAATGACATTGAAGAATTAATAGAGGAAAAAAAGAGAAAAGAAAAAGAAAAAGTAATTCATAATTGGGAAGATGAAGGAATAAAAATTGAAAAGGGAAGATGGGGTAAGTTTTATCTAATCAAATCGAAAAAGAAAATTCTTTTAGATAAAAATCTTGATATTCCTTCAATTGATTTAGAAAAAGCTCAAGAGATATACAAAGCAAATTCATCTAAAAAATCCAAGAAATAATACAATGGGTTCAGATTACTTGACATCACCATTTGATGATTTATTGAAACCAGTAGATGAACATTTAATTGTTCATAATGAATTAATGTCAACATTGATTTTTGGCAATTCAATTAATATTCACACAACAGAGAATGGTATTCCAGATTTAGATTCTACGAATATTGCATTAATTGGAATTCCTGAAAACAGAAACTCGGTAGAATATCTTGGAGATGAATTAAATTTAAATGAAGTAAGAAAATCATTATATAATTTATATCCTGGAAATTGGTCATCTAATATTTCTGACCTTGGAAATTTAATTTTAGGAAATACACCTGAAGATACTTATGGTAGAATAATATCTATGTTAACTATTCTGTTCAAAAAGAATATAATCCCTATTATTCTAGGTGGGAGCCAGGATTTGTTATATTCTATTTATAGAGCATACGATTCATTTCAGAATACTGTTAATATCGTTAATGTGGACTCAAACTTTGACTTGGGCGAATCTTCCAAGCCAATAAATAATCTTAGTTATTTAGGAAAGGTTATTCTTGATAAGCCGCATAATTTATTTAATTATTCAAATATTGGATATCAAACTTATCATAATTCACAAGAGGAAATTGATTTGATGGAAAATCTTTACTTTGAAGCGTACAGGCTTGGTGAAGTGAGTTCAAAAATTAAATTAGTAGAACCAGTTATGAGAGATGCTGATATTGCTAGTATTGATCTTAAATCAATTAAAGCATCAGAACTAAGCTCGAGACAAAAGTTTTCTCCTAATGGATTTGACGGTAAAGAAATATGTGCTATAAGCAGATACGCAGGCATAAGTAATAAGGTATCATCTTTTGCAATTTTTGAATATAAATCTTCTAATGAAGATGAGGTTACGGAAATGCTAATTTCACAAATTATATGGTATTTTATAGAAGGAGTCAATTGTAGAGTACAAGATTCTGATTTTGACAGTGAGGAAGATTATCATAAATTTACTGTTATAGTAGACGAGTATGAACTAATTTTTTACAAAAATAAAATAACTTCTAGATGGTGGATTGAGATATTTGGAGAGGGCTCAAATACTAAACTTAAACAACACACGTTATTACCATGTACAGAAGATGATTATAAAACAGCTAAAAATGGAATTATTCCTGATAGGTGGTTTAAGGCAATAAAAAAAAATATATTATAGTTTTACAAAATATTAATGTTTAGATAATGCTATAATTTGTTTATTTAAATTTATATGGGTAAGTTTACCCCACTTTTTTTGAAAAGTATATGAACAAGATGAAGAAAATTTTACAAGTTGTAATTGTAGTTTTAATAGCTTTTAGTTGTGGTTCAAATGGAGGTTTGAAAAAATCTAAAGGTGAACTGGTTGGTGTAAAAGGAAAAAAATATTATCCTGAAAAACCTTTCGGAATGGTACTGGTACCAGGAGGTTCTTTTATCATGGGTAAATCGGATGATGACATCGCCGCAATTCAAGATGCTCCAACAAAGACTGTTACAGTTAGATCTTTTTATATGGATGAAACTGAGATTACTAATGCTGAGTATAGACAATTTGTTAATTGGGTAAGAGATTCTGTTGTAAGAACAGCACTAGCTATCAAAGCTGAGGAGATTACTGGCACTGATGCAGATCCTGAATCTACAGATGGAATTCGTCAATATGCATTTATCGATGCTGATACTTCTGAATTATCAGTTTATGACAAATGGAAACTTGAGAATGATGTTTCTGATTCTGATGAAGAATATTATGCTAACAGAAAATTAAATTGGGATGTCGATCTTGTTTTTGACAGAAATGACTATCCTGATACAGACTATTTAGAAGTAGTTGAGGATTTTTATCTTAAAGAAGATGAAGTTTTTAATAACATGAGAACTTGGGATATTGAGAAGTTTATATACAAACATAAATTCGCTAATATTTCAGGTGAAGACGGGTATTTAGCTGAAAAAGACAAGGTTAAAAGAGAGTTAATAGAGTCATTATTAGAAGCTGGATATGTTGAAGAGTCTGACGGTGGAAGCTTTCCTACATTTATCAAATATGAAGGTAATAACACGCTAGAAATTGAAGATAAAGTTGAAATAACTGATAGGTTTTTAGCTGAATTTACTGAGGGTGATTTAAACAGAACTAAATTCATTCGTGAAGTTCCTGTTCCTGTGTACCCTGATACAACTGTTTGGATTAGAGATTTTAAGTATTCTTACAATGAGCCAATGCATAATGACTATTTCTGGCATGACGCATACAGTGATTATCCGGTTGTTGGGGTCACATGGCATCAAGCAAAAGCATTTTGTGAATGGAGAACCCTTACAAAAAATGCATATCAAAAAACAAAAAAGAAAAAGAGTTTAGTTCCAAAATTTAGACTCCCAACAGAAGCAGAATGGGAATATGCTGCAAGAGGTGGCTTACAAGGCGCTATGTATCCTTGGGGAGGACCTTATACAAAAAATGATAGAGGATGTTTTATGGCTAATTTTAAGCCGATGAGAGGAGATTATGCTGTTGACCAGGCACTTTATACAGTTGAGGCAAATGCATACGATCCTAACGGATTCAATTTGTATAATATGTCAGGAAATGTTTCGGAATGGGTAGATTCATCATACGAGCCTGAAGCCTATGATTTTTCTATCACAATGAATCCTAATGTAAATAAGGAAGGAAATAATAAAAAAGTAATTAGAGGTGGTTCTTGGAAGGATGTAAAGTACTTCCTTCAGGTAAGTTCCAGAGATTATGAGTATGCTGATCAGCCTAGAAGTTATATTGGTTTCAGAACCGTACATGACTATTTGGGAGCTGATTTAACTGCAAATGCAATGACTAACGCCTCAATCAGAAAACAAAATAATAGAAGAAGTTCTATCAAATAAACAAACTATAAACTAAAATTAAAATTTATAAATCATGGCATTCAAATTAAGTAAAAAAGTAAATAATGCAATTTACGGATACGGAGCAGCAATTGTAATAATTGGTGCATTAATGAAAATTACATATTTCAGTCCAGATTGGGCTCCAGGTATTGCTAATACTATGTTGACCGTTGGATTAGTAATCGAGGCGTTAATATTTGCGTATTCGGCAATAGACCCATCTTTACAAAAAGAAGATTATGAATGGGAAAGAGTTTACCCTGAATTATCGGATGGAGCAGCTGGATCTGGTAAAGGGATTAAGAGCCCTCAGGTATTGATGAGTGAAAAGATTGAAGATATGTTTAAAAATGCTAAGTTAGATGAGACAGTTGTTAAAGATTTAGCACAAAGTATTAAAGATTTTGAGGCATCTGCAAAGTCTGGAGCAAAAAGTGCATCCGATCTAGCAAAGATTAATCAAGATTTTGCAAATAATGCAAATGAACTTACAAAACAAATGGCAGCACTTTCTTCTAACCTAGAAACACTTAACGGTGTTTACGGAGGAGTATTAAATGCAATGAACAGAAAGTAATATTTTATTAATTAAATAAAAATAATATGGCTGGTAAAGAAACACCAAGACAGAAGATGATAAATATGATGTATCTCATATTTATTGCCATGCTTGCCTTAAATTTATCAAAACAAATCCTTCAATCATTTGGAACAATGAATGAAGAGCTTACCGAGACAAATGTTGAATTAGTTGACAGAAATGAACAATTCATGCAGGGTCTTGAAGAAAAGGCTCAAGAGCAAGCAGAAAAGTATTTAGCTCTTAAAATGAAAGCTGATTCCATTAGAAATATATCTACTGGTTTATACAACTATTTAGAAAGTATTAAAGAAGGAGCTTTTGTTTCTGCTGAAGAAAAAGGTATTGCTCGAAGCAATTATTCTAAATTAGATAATACGGCATACTATACATCACTTTTTTTTGATGGAGAAAAGTATAAGGAAGCTGGACAAGAATTTTTAAATCAAATGAACAGCTTTAGAAATGATTTTGTTCAAATTGCAAGTGCTGACCCAAAGCTTGTTTCAATTGCTGAAGAGGTAGGATCAAAGTTTAGTACTGATGATGTTCAGGTTTCAGATGGAAAACCAAGAAAATATCTTGATTATCATTATAAAGATATGCCTTTAATTGTTGGGATTACGAAACTATCCCTTTTACAGTCTACCCTTCAAAATATTGAAGCACAGTTGTTATCTACTATGCTTGAAGGTAAATTAAAGATTGAGGCTTCATTGACGAATTTTGATGCGATTGTTGTCCCGGATAAAAATGCATTTTTTGCTGGTGAACAGTTTACAGGAAGAATTATTCTGGGTAAAAATGATCCAACTCTCAAAGCAGATAAAGTAATTATTAATGGTGTTGAGCTAGGTGAAGAATCTATGCAAGAAGGTAAAACTATTATTAAGTTTCCTGCTGGACCTATTGGAGAAAGAGAAATTACTGGTGAATTTCAATTTACAGAAGAGGGAGAGCTAATTACTATCCCTGTAATTAGTAAATATGCAGTTGTGCCTAAGCCTAACAATGCTACTATTTCAGCTGATAAAATGAATACCGTTTATCAAGGTGTATCTAATCCGTTTACCATTTCATTTGCAGGTATTCCAGCAAATAAGGTAACTGCTCGTACTCCTGGTCTTAAAAAAGGTAAAACTATTTTTGAAAGAGGTAGAAAGAAGACTTTAAATGGACCTAACGATTATGAACTAGACTTGAGTAAGCCAATTAAAGATTTAGCTGGAAAGCGTGAATTAGATATTTTAGTTATTGGTGAACTTCCGTCTGGAGAGATGGTATCATCAAAAGTAAAGTTTAATATTAAGCCCTTACCAACCCCTTTTGGAAGTGTAGATGGGGCTAATCCTGAAGTTCTTACAAAAGCAAACTTTAAAGGAGCTAGAATTACCGCAGGTTTTGGCGAGTCATTCAATTTTGAGTTAGCGCTAAGAGTTCAAAGTTTTAAGTTAACTGTTGAAGGTATTGGTTCTTTTGATTGTACAGGAAATGAACTTTCAGCTGCCGCTAAGCGTGCTATTGACAGAGCAGGAAGGAATTCCTTAGTAAGAATTTCAGATATCAAAACAGCAGCAATTGGTTCTACAACTCAAATTAAAGATGCAAGATCGACATCATTCACTCTATTATAATTTTAATGTAATGAATTTGAAAAACAACATATTTATAGTTTTATTAATACTTGGCATTTCATTATCCTATGGACAAGCAAATCTTTTGAATGCAAAAGATCCTGCTGATATTGGAAAAAAGGATAGAATTCAGCTGAGACAAGATGAAGATAAAAAACTTGAGTATGGTTATGTTGACGAGAGAGATATTCTTTTCTCTAAAGTTATTTGGGAAATTATTGATTTAGATCAAAAAGTAAACTTTCCTTACCTATATCCGATTGACACTACTGTTGTAGGTAAAGAAAGAAGACCTTTAATTCATCACTTACTTAAAGGTATTCAAACTGGTGATATATCACTAATTTATGACGATGGAAAATTTAATGATAAAATTACTTATGATGATTTCTTAAATAAGAATACAAATTTTCAAGGTCTTTCATATCGTGAAATAAACACTAGAGGAAGAAATATTATTGATACACAAGCTAGTGGTAGTCTTAACTTCTTTGTTATGAATAACCAGATATCTCTAGGAGAACAATATGATAGTATTGAAGATTTGGATGATTACGTTAGTGTTTTATCATATGAACAACAGTTTGACGAATCTAAAAGAGATGAATTGCAAGCTTATGAAAATACTAGAGACGAAGCATTAATGGATTGGTTTCAGGAAAACTATGGTGAAAAGTATGTTGATACATACGAGTTTACTTATGATATGGTAGATCATTACAAGGTAAAAGGAGTGTGGTATTTCGATAAGAAAGTTTCTGAACTTAAATACAGACCTTTAGCTTTAGCACCTGTTGCTAGACAGGTAATTAATAAAAAAGATGATGCTACAGTTGTTAATCCGGTTGATTATTCTCCTGCAATCCCTATGTTTTGGGTATACTATCCTGATGCAAGAGATGTTTTGAAAGGCTCATATGTATTTAGTGATAGAAATAGTGTTGTAAGAAAATCTTTTGACGAATTAATAAATGCCAGAAGATTTCATACAATGGTATATCTTGAAGAAAATATGTACGAAGACAGAGAAGTAGGAGATTATGTTCCTGATAACTCATTCATGAGATTACTTGAATCTGAAAGAATTAAAGAAAAAATAAGAAATTTTGAACACGATATGTGGAGTTGGTAATATTATCAACCTAAATAATAAAAAAAGCATTTATCATCTGATAAGTGCTTTTTTTATTTCTAATAAATTCAAATATCATTGCCAATTATAAAAACCATTGTATATTTGTAGACCATATCGCGGGGTAGAGCAGTGGTAGCTCGTCGGGCTCATAACCCGAAGGTCGCTGGTTCGAGTCCAGTCCCCGCTACTACCAACCCTTTCAGAAATGAGAGGGTTTTTTTATGCAACTAGTAATTTGCAATTATGATTTCAGTTAATAACTTATCTCTTTATTTCGGGGGCCAGGATATTTTTAAAAATATTTCATTTATGATAAATAAAGGAGATAAGATTGGGCTAGTTGGAAAAAATGGAGCAGGTAAATCAACACTACTAAATTTATTATCAGAAAATATTAAGCCGAATGATGGTAGTGTTTCTATGCCTAACGGTTTAATTTTAGGCTATTTAACACAGGATTTAGACTTTAAAGATGGTAAGACTATAGTAGAAGAAGCTCAAACAGCCTTTACAGAGTTAAATCAAATAAGAGAACGTTTAGATACTATAAATAAAGAAATTAACGAAAGGTCTGATTATGAATCTAAATCATATCTAGATTTAATTTCAGAGTCTCATGATTTAGATGAACGTTACAGGATTCTAGGGGGAAATGATATACAATCTGAAATAAGCCAGGTATTAAGCGGATTGGGTTTTACAACAAAAGATTATGACAGGCAGACAACTGAATTTAGTGGCGGTTGGAGAATGAGAATTGAACTAGCTAAAATTCTTCTTCAAAAACCAGATGTTTTACTTCTTGATGAACCTACTAATCATTTAGATATTGAATCAATTATTTGGTTGGAACAATGGTTAAAAAAATTTGTAGGAGCAATAGTCTTAGTTTCTCATGACAGATTGTTTTTAGACTCTATATCAAATAGAACAATAGAAATATCATTTACTAAAATAAATGATTATAAAGCAAAATATTCTAAATATTTGGAGCTCAGAAAAGACAGAATTGAAAAGCAAATACAGGCAAAGAAAAACCAAGATAAATTTATCTCTGAAACAAAAATATTAATCAATAAATTCAGGGCAAAAAAAAATAAAGCTGCCTTTGCTCAAACTTTAATTGCTAAACTAGATAAGCTTGAAATTATTCATGTTGAAAAAGAAGATGTTGAAAGTATGAAGTTTAGTTTTCCTTCCGCTCCTCACTCAGGAAAAGTGTCCTTATCAATTAAGGAGGCTTCTAAAAGCTATGATGACTTAGATGTCTTAGAAGATATAAACTTAGAAATAGTAAAAGGAGAAAAAATTGCATTTGTAGGAAAAAATGGGGAAGGTAAATCTACATTGGCAAAAATGATTTCAGGACATGTTGATTTTGTCGGAGATATTATCCTTGGACATTCTGTTAAAATGGGTTATTATGCTCAAAATCAGGCAGATTTTTTGGATGAAAATTCAACAATTTTAGAAACAATTGAAAATGCAATTTCTGAAACTATCACCGTGAACCCTAGAACCATATTAGGTTCCTTTTTATTTTCTAATGATGATGTGTCTAAAAAAATTAAAGTTTTATCTGGTGGAGAAAGAGCAAGAGTTTCATTATGTAAGCTTTTGTTAGAGCCCTATAATCTACTTGTCATGGATGAGCCTACTAATCATTTAGATATTACTTCAAAGGAACTTCTAAAAAAAGCTTTAATGGATTATGATGGTAGCCTAATTGTTGTTTCACATGACAGAGAATTTTTACAAGGCTTAACACAAAAGGTTTATGAGTTTAGAGGTAAAACTATTAAAGAATATCACGGAGATGTAAATACATTTCTCTCAGAAAAAGATTTGACAAACTTCAAACAGTTAGAAATGTCTCAGAAAGATCAATTGGAAAGTTCAAAGCTTAATGCTAGTATTAATGGTGCTTATTATAATCAAAAAGATAAAAAAAGAAAAAGCAATAAACTTAAGTCTCAAATAAAAAAAATAGAAAGAGAAATTGATAAGTTAAGTGATAAGCTTAAAAAAATTGACTTAGAATTATCCGATCCTATTAAATTTAATGAACTTTCAAGTGAAAAAGATTTTTTTGAAATTTATGGACAGCAAAAAAATAAACTCTCTCAATTAGAGGAAAAATGGACTAGTTTGGTTGAGGAGTTAGAAAATACATAATTAAAAAAGCCTCATTTGTAAAATGAGGCTTTTTAGTATTTATTCATTAACAAAATCTTCAAATGATTTAATTTTGATTAAATCAAAATCTATTTTTTTAACAATTTTATTATACTTCTTTTTAGCTAATTTCATTTCATTTTCAATCAGTGATAAATTTTCTAATTCATTAGCTGAAGGTTTATCATAGCTAGATGCAACTTTTGAATATAAGTCAGCCATTTTCTCTCTTAATTGCTTTTTAGCAGCCCCAACATAGTTGTCTCCTGTAGTTATGACTAATGACTTTTTCAATTCGTCAAGCTTTGAGCTGATTTGTTGATTTGTATTTTCATCCGCAATTAATTCGTCAATAGTGTATACCATGTACGCAAGGTCTTCGGTCATATTAAATAACTTCATCACAGTTTCAAACTGTAATTTTCTTTCCTCTGCGCTTAATCCTGCGTTATTTTTATAAGTTACACTAATTGTTTTTTCAAATGCATCTCTTCCCTTTTTAACAACGACTTTATAGTCACCAGCAGGAACTGTAGGGGAGGTAAAACCGCCAAAGCTTAATGTTTTTGCTTTTGCTATTTTTGGGGTTCTCATGTTATAGTTCCAATCAACTGTATTGATTCCTTTTGATTTTCCTGGATTTAAAGTCGTAATCTTATTTCCATTCATATCTTGAATTTCCATAGTCATTTTCCCAAATGTGTGTCTTTTAGGCAACAAATATTGAATTTGACAACTTAGTGAAGGATTAGCACCAAAAAACTGAGTTTCTCTCCCAAAACTATCTGAAAACCCACCAAATTCTTGAATTTCAAAATTATCTTTTTCAAAGAAATATAATTTATTTGACAAACTATTTTCATCAATTTCTCTCAGAGGTGAAATATCGTCAATAATAATAACTCCTCGTCCATGAGTTCCCATTACCAGATCATTTGTTTTGCTTTGTAGG
>CESQ01226807.1_pt1 | contig 45654 bp, 43 predicted proteins | sample 361401 | NCBI WGS metagenome assembly CESQ01 (sample SAMEA2622119, study PRJEB7988) | marine metagenome | isolation source: saline water (ENVO:00002010), including | reverse complement strand
ATCACAAGTACAGGACAAGTAGGTAATGGTACTACTGTTATTGGAGGACAGGCTGGGGAAATAAATGTATCTGGTATTGAAGCTGTAGGTGTAGTAGGTAACGTAACTCTTAGTCTTGGTACATCAACAACTGTAAATGGAGTACAAAGCACAGGTCAAGTTGCTGGGGTAACTGTACTAGAGGGTCAAGGGGTATCAACAACTGTAAGTGGCTTGCAAAGCACAGGCCAAATTGCTAGTGTAACAGTTATTGGTAAGGCTAATGTATACCTAAATGGTGTTCAGGGTACAGGAGCTCTAAGTAGTGTATCAATAGAAATTGATAAAACAGTAAACGTAACTGGAGTTTCTGCTAGCGGATTCGCAGGAAATGTGTTAGTTTGGGGTAATATTATACCTAATCCAGGTACTGTTTGGGCAAATATAGGTCCTAGTCAAGGTGCTGGTTACAACCCTGTAACTACAAATCAGACACCAAACTGGAATCCTATAAGCACTAGTCAAACACCAAATTATAGTGTAGTATCCACTAACCAAACACCAAACTGGAAAGATATAGCAGCATAGGGATAAAAAATGAGTACATATGTTAATAATTTAAGACTTGAAGAAATTGGTACTGGTGAACGTTCTGGTACTTGGGGTACAGCCACCAATACAAACCTTGAGTTGATAGGTGAAGCATTAGGTTACGGGACGGAAGCCATACCTACTAACGCTACTACACATGATAGTATTGTTGCTGATGCTACCGCTGATGCTGCTAGGTCTATGTATATAAAATACACTGGTTCATTAAATGCTCCTTGCACAGTTACAATTGGTCCAGACACTATGAAAAGAGTTCATATCATAGAAAATGCGACAGGTGGTAGTAATCAGAATATACTTATAAAACAGGGCAGTGGTGGTGGGGCATCTGTTACAATCCCTAGCGGTGCAACTAAAATTGTTTATTTGGATGGAGGTGGTTCTGGAGCCATTGTAACAGACGCATTAGCTTCAGTAAAAATAGATACTACTGGTGCTATAACTGCAAGTGGAGCTGCTGGTGTTATAACAGGTACTACTATTGAAGCTACAGGTGATACTTCAGCAAGTGATAATGCTGCCATGGGTTATACAGCTACAGCAGGGTTGATTTTAACAGGAGATGGTTCTAGTAATGATGTTACAATCAGAAATAATGCAGGCGCGGATGTTATAAAACTTCCTACTGGAACAACAGATTTTGATATTGCTGCACATAATGGTAGTAGTACAGGATTAAAGCTAGGTGGTACACTTGTTACTGCTACAGCTGCACAATTAAACGCTAGCGGAAACGCAACAACAACTGGAAAAGCCATAGCCATGGCAATTGTATTCGGATAAAGGAGATATAATATGGCTCAACCAAATATAGTAGGTGTAACAAGGATATATGGTCAGTCGATAGCAATGGCTTTGACCACTACAACAGCTGTTGGTACAGCTACCGATTTTGCTTTCACGGTTAAAACAGGCAATGTTTTAAAAGTAAATAATATTATATGTTCTAATATACATGCTTCAAATGCTGGAACTCTAGATATTTTTATTGAACAGGTAAATGTAGATACTTCTGTAGCAAACGAAGGACCTTTTACTGAAAATAAAACAATACCTACGGGAGCTATGTACCTTGTAGAAGGTGTGTCTGTAGCTACAGGTTCTTCTTTAGTAGTTTTAGATCACCCTTTATATTTAAGAGAGGGAGTTAAATTCAAAGCCAAGGCTAACGCGGCTTCTACTTTACAGTTAATTATGTCTTATGAGATTATAAATACCATTGCCTAGGAGTATTTATTTTGAAAGTTATCGGCAACGAAGATCAAGACGGGAAATTTGTAGCTACAGCTAGTGGGACATTGTCTAACGGTGCTGTTGTTACTATAAATAGTGCAGGTACAGTATCTGTTATTTCTGATACAAACCAATTATTAGGAGATTCGGTTGATCCTTCAGGTTCTGGAAGCGCGCCATCTCATACTTCAGTAACTTATGACCCTGATACTGATAGATATATTTTATTTTATAACGATGGTGGTAATAATTCTTATGGTACAGCTGTTGTTGGACAAGTAGATGGAACAACTATTACTTTTGGAACTCCTGTAGTTTTTATTACTGGTGTAACATACTACAACAGTTGTGACTATGATACAAATCAAAACAAGGTGGTAAATGCTTACCAGAATATGAGTAGTAATGGTTGGGGGTACGTAATTACAGGTACAGTAAATGCAAGTGATAATTCTATATCTTTTGCTACACCTGTTGCGTTTGAAAGCGCAAGTGTATCAATTCAAGCTTCACACATTTACCTTCATTTTGTATCTGGCCAAAATAAGATAGTTATTGGTTATAAAGAAGTTACATCTAATAGCTATGATGGTTGGGGAATAGCAGGGGAAGTTCAGGCAAATGGAAGTGTAACTTTTGGGACTCGTCAACAATTTTTAAATAATACTGGTAATGATTTATACCTTGCAGTTAATAGTGAAGGTAATAGAATTATATTTGCTTATAGTTATGGTAATACGGGAGTAGTTAGATGTGCAGAGCTTAGTGGTACTAGTCTAGCTATGAACTCATCACAAGTCCAATTTATGACTAGTATGGTAACCAATATTGATGTAACTTTTGATAGTAATAGAACTCGACATATTATCGCTTTTAGAAAAAATGATAGTTATGGGTATGTAATATCAACAAGTGGGTTAACAGGATCTGGTAGTAGTGTAACTACCACTTTTCCAATGCCTGCTGTAGCTTTTACTGGAAATGCTACTGACCAAATAAGTATTTCATATAACCCCGATGTAAGACGTTGCTTTATAGGCTTTAGAGATAGTAGCAATAACCTACAAGTTAGACAAATAAAACTATATATTTATAGTGGTAATCCAGTTATAAGGCTTGACTACGATCAGGTCCAATCAAATGCTAATAACATCGAAATACAATCAGCAGGAGATGATTATACCTCAAATTATGGGGGAGGAAAAATTTGTACTCTTTATAGAAGTAGCAATGAAAGTAGCGCAGTCAGGTCTAGAATCCTTCAACCTGAAGATAAAAAAATATTCCCAAGCCCTAACACAATTATTGGTAGTGGTATAAGCCAATCCTATTATACTATGACTTATGATACTACTAACAAAAGATTAGTTTACGCATATAGAAATACTTCTACTAATAAAGGTATGGCAGTAGTTGCTACGCATGTAGGAGGAACTTCTGGTATTACTAGTGTTGGAACCCCTGTACAATTTTCTAATAATCAAACGGCAGATATGGCTATGACTTTTCACCCTGAACAAAATAGGGTGATAATTTGTTTTAAAGATAATGGTGATTCTGGAAAATTTAAAGTTGTAGCAGGATCTGTTGACAAAGACAATAATTCTATAAGTTTTGGGAGTGTCGTACAACTTTCAAACGGGGCAAGTTTTTTTGGTGCTTGTTGCTATGTACCTACAATGAATAGAATCTTTGCTTGTTGGAGAGATGAAAATAACTCTTCAAAGCTTTATGGTACTAGTATTAATGTAAGTGGTACAACTTGTAGTATTGCTAGTATACAACAAGTAGTTAATTACCAATCAGATGCTTTTAATGTGGCTTATAATTCAGTAGCAGACAGAGTAGTTATAAGTTTTCAAGACGCTAATAATTACCCTACGCTAATAGCAGGAACCCCTGACCGAGATAACGCGGCTGTAGTATTTGGCACTCCTGTAATTGTTGCGGGTGTAGTGTCTAGTGGTAATAATTTATGTTATGATAGTACGAATGATAGAATTATAGTAACTTATACTGATGACAGTGCTTCTGAAGGAAAAGTAGCGGTAGCTAGCCAATCCCAATCAAACTTTACTTTGGGAGCCATAAATAGGTTTAGATCTGGTACTGGTTTTTATAACCAAGTTGTACATGATCCAGATTCAAATAAAATTATATTTCTTACATCTGATAATAGTAATTTTATGAGGTATAATATAGGAACAATAAATGCTGTAGCAAATACTATTAGCATTACTGAATCAGATAATAGTAGTGGCAATGGATTTAATTTTGCTTGTGATTATCAACAGGGAGCTGCAAATGTTACTAGTAGTATAGTTTATAATCCAGATAAAAAAGCAACCGTATTTTCTTGGGAATCAGGTGGTGCAGGAAAAACATCAATACTTACTGTGGGGGCTTCTAGTTTAAAAGCTAATAATGTTATAGGTATTTCTGATGGGGATCATGCAGATACCACTAACGCTACAGTTAACCTTGCTAATAGCATTAGCCGAAATCGAACAGGAATTACAGCTGGACAAACTCATTTTGTATTGTCAGATGGATCAATAAGTACAACAGCTGGAGACCCTTCAGTTCCAGTAGGAACAGGAATATCAACCACAGAACTAATTATAGAAGGATAGAATATGAAAACAATAGTTCACAAAGATAATAAAGAATCTAAGTATTTACTTGAAGATTCAAAACCCGTCATAATAGCATCACATCAAATAACAGTAGGGAGTAACCCCGTTGATTTTTATGTAGCAGATATGAACTCTTCTAATGCTATATTATATGAAAATGTAACAAATGCTCCTTCTGATTGGACAGGGTGTAAATACTTATTTGATGGAAAAGTATGGACTAAAAATTCTAAATATGTAGAACCTAAAAAAGATAGTTAATCATGCGTACTATAGGAAACGACCTTTCAGCTAAAAAACAAAATAATTTTATAGCTAGTGGCACATTGGATAACGGTGCATCTGTTATTGTTAACGCTGATGGAACCGTTTCTTCTGTCGTACAAACTGCGTTCACATCAGCTGATGGTAATGTTACAGAGAATTCTAGTGTATCTGGTTCTTATGATTTTACAGCTTGTTATGATAGCACAAATAAAAGAGTAGTCGCTTTCTATAATAGAAGTGATTCTTTAGTAGCACAAGTTGGTTCAATATCTGGTACAACTATAACTTTTCTCCAGGAAAATGTAATCACATATAGTACTCCAGCGGAGATGAATTGCTTTTTTATACCACCAACCGCGTCAAGAAATGCTAAAATAGGTTTAGTATATAGACTTACTTCAGGAAGTACGGGTATTAAATGTAACATATGTGAAATAACTGATGGGACAGGTACTCTTTCGTATATAAATACTAGTAGTTCTACGAATATTACTAGTAATGGTAGATATCCCAGAGCTGCTTATGATCCAGACAATGATCTAGTTGTAATTATGTACAGAAACCAATCTAATGGTAACTGTGTTGCTCTTTCATGTAATTTTACTGGGACTGGTTTAAGCACAGCTGTAACTGTACCTGGTTCTGAACAAACTATTAAAAATCAATTTCTTAGTTCTGATGCAGGAAAATTTTTTATAACTTATGATACTAATGCCAACAGATTTGTTTTTATTTATTTTGATGGTTCTACAGGTTATCCCCGCTCTAAAGTTGGTTTTGTAAATACTCCCGCTAGTGGTGCTATGACAATGGGGAGTGAAGTAACTATTGAGTCTTCAGCAATGTCAGGGCCTTATTATGGTAATATAATTTATGACCCAGATCAAAAGAAAGTAATATTATTATATAGAACTAGTGGTGGTGGAGGTAAAATCATAGCAGGAACTGTATCAGGAACTTCAATTACGTGGGGGACAGCTGTAGCTGTTGATGGTAGTATGACTACAGCTAACTTAGTATATGATTCACAAGCAAAAAAAGTTTTAGTTCTCTACATGAATACCAGTAATAATTATGGCAGAATCCGTGAAGTTACAGTAAATGGGACTACTTTGACAGTAGGATCAGAAAGTGTTCCTCTTTCCCAAGATCTTTCAACGACTACACAATTTGGCCTAGCTCATGATTCTGACCAGAACGTTAATTATGTTACCTTTAGAAAAAGTAGTTCTGGTGGTAGATTTGCGGCTATGTGTATACGGCTTGCTCATCTTAGTGAGAATCTTACTTCTGAAAATTTTATAGGTATGCCCGAATCTCGTGTAGCAAATTCAGCTACGGCAACTGTAAAAACACAAGGAGCAATAGCAAAAAATGCTTTTAATAATGGTTATGTTATTACAGTGCAAAATGTATCAGGAAACAATAAGTATTTTATAGATGGAGTACAACAAGACACCCTAACTCTTTACAGAGGAAATACTTACTTCTTTGATTGGTCTGCAGCTTCAACACATCCATTTAGTTTTTCAACTACATCAGATGGAACACATAACAGTGGGAGCGAATATACAACAGGAGTTACAAAAGATAATAGTGCTTATACAACGTCAATAACAGTTGATTCAAGTGCTCCTAATACTTTGTACTATTATTGTAGTGCTCATAGTGGTATGGGTGGTAGTGCAACTATATCAAATGTAATTCCAGGAAGAACCTACTATGTCCAAAAAAATGGAATATTAAAAACTACTGCTGATACACCTAGTGTTGTAGCAGGAACTGCTTTATCAACTACAGAACTAATTGTAAAAGGGTAGTAAATGAAAACGATACCTCCAGAAACTAAAGACAAAGTTAGAATAAAAGCTACTGGTACACTACCTAATGGAGCTCCTGTTATAATAAATTCAGATGGTACAGTCTCTACGGCTATAGATAATTCAGAAACACCTAATCCTCAAAAAGAATATATTGATCAAGCGTCTCCTAACTCTCCCGCTTATATTGCCAGTGTATATGATAGCTATAACGATAGAGTTGTGTTTGCTTGGAGAGATCAAAACAACAGTAATTATGGAACTGCTATTGTAGGACAGATTAAAGGTCGGACTATTACATGGGGTACTAAAACAACTTTTCTAACAGCCCAAGCAGAATATATAAGTATGGCGTTTGATACTAGCCAAAACAAAGTTTTAATTTGCTTTAAACATGATGGAGATGCGCAGAAAGGGTATGGTATAGTAGCTACAGTAGATCCTAGTAATAATAGTATAACTTTTGGTACTGCTGTTAAATTTAATGATAATGGTGTCACGTTATATATAAGAGCTGCTTTTGATAGTAATTCTAATAAAACAGTTATTGTCTACAGTGATGGAGGAGATTCGTATCATGGATATAGTATTGTAGCAACTATATCAGGAACTTCTGTTAGTTATGGAACCGCTGTAGAGTTTGTAAATATCGAGGTAAATGAACTAGCAGTTACTTTTGATAGTGAACACAATAAAATAGCCCTCGCATACAGAAAAGGTTCTCCTAATTATTATGGAGCTTTTAAAGTTGGAGATGTAAGTGGAACCTCAATTACATGGGGACTAGATATAGATATTCTTACAGCTAATATGCAGTATCATAATATTACATTTGATACGACAAATAATTTTGTTGTTGGTTGTTTTATGGATGGTGGGTCTGGTAACAAAGGAACTTTGTATGTTTTAGAAATAACTGATTCGTTTGCTAGTAACGCTACTAATGTAGTTGGGATAACTGCAACCGTTTTTGCTACTACTGTAAGTCAACATATAAATGTAGTATATAATCCTAATTCTAGAACTACAGCCATACTGTATTACAATGGAAATAGTGGGCATAGTTATATATTGGAAGCAGAGGTTCACAATGATAGGACAGTTGATTTTTTCAATAATTCAGGTACTGCACTAGCAGGTGAAACTACTATTACTTATGTTTCGACATACCATGCACCAATATATTCCTCTAGTAGTAAACAAGTAGTTACATTCTACGTTCACGGTGGGTTTGGTGGTGTAGGCTATATGATAAAGAAATTTAGAAGAGATGCTTTCGGAGCTGCCGTACAGTTTGAGTCTCACGCGGTCAATGATGTGAGCGCAGTATATAATGCTGCCACAAAAAGAGTAGTTGTAGCGTATAGAGATACAGGAGAGGGTAAGGGGTACGCAGTTGTTGGAGCTGTAGGATCTGATAATACAATAAGTTTTGGAACGCCTGTAGAATTTTACTCATCACAACCTAACCAAGTATCACTTGTTTCTCTCCGAGAAGAACAAGACAACAATGACAAAGTAGTAATTGTATTTGCCCAGACTAATAGTCAGATATGGGGAAGACCAGCTCAAATAAACCCTGCTAATAATTCTCTTACACTTGGAAATGCTAATAGTCTCAACTCTAATGTGACTAGTGGAGGTAGTAGGATCGGGTGTTGTGCTTATCCTCCTTCTGGAGATGCTATTATAGTTTCTTTTGATACTAACGCTGGTACAGCAGGTGGGTATACTGCTGTTGGTGTACTTAATACAGCTGGTACAGATATAACTTTTGGGGGTAATTATATTTTTAATGCTGGGGATTCCCCAGAAGCTACAATGGAGTATGACCCCACTAACCAGGTTGCTGCAGTTTTTTATAGGGATGATGGCAATAATAATTACGGTACTTCAAGAACTTTAGCAGTGACTAATACTAATCAAATTAATTACAACAGTGAGGTTGTATTTAGTTCTGTTAACACCACCTACAGGATAGATGTTACTTTTAAGACTGAACATTATGGCACAAACCAGCCTAGATTTGAAATAGCTTTTATGAATACAGCACTTAATAATGGTACAGGACAAATTGTATATGGATTTATAAGTGGTAGTTCAATAGTTTTTTCAGGAGCTGCAAGTTTTCAGCTGGCGGTTGGGGGGTATAATCCACAACCTAGTAATATAAGATTATCTTATAATGAAGAAGCAGATTTAACTCCTATTTTATATCAAAAAGATAGCCAAAATAAAACTGTATATACCTTATATCGAACTGTTGTAGGTGGGGGCCAGGAGTTTTTTAGTGTTAAAAGAAGTCTTAGATCAGAAGCTTCTCCAATATATAATATAAATTCAGATTCTCATGATATTGTTTATGATGCTAATGCTAAGAAAACTATAGTATTTTTTAAAGATGGAGGAGCTAGTAATGTAGGAAAAGCCGTAGTTATAGATATAGGAACCGCGAATCTTACCTCTGAAAATTTTATAGGTATGGTAAATGGGGGTACAGTTCCTACAGACGGTCAAGCTATAGTTGATATTGTTGGTACAGTAAATGAAAATCAATCGGGTCTAACAATAGGGCAACAATATTATGTCCAAAAAGATGGAACTTTAAGTACAACCGCAGATACTCCTAGTGTACTAGCAGGCACTGCTCTTTCCACAACAAAACTATTGGTGAAAAAATAATGAGTGATGATTTAAGAACAGAATTTGAAGTACATAAAGCTGTTAGTGAGGAACGTTGGACAGTTATATTAGGTCGTGTAAAGAGACTAGAAATGATACTTATAGGAGCGAGTGGTACTACAATAGTGTTATTAATCTCGTTAGTAATGAAGGCATGATGTATGGTACTAAGCGACATAGTAACTGGTATCCAACTTGTAAAACAAAGTGTGGACTTTATAAAGTCGAGCATAAGTACAGCGAAAGATGTAAACGATATCGTAGGTGCTATAGATAATTTACTAGATGGGGAGCAACAAATAAATGCGAAGCGTAGTAAAAAAGATGGAATAGGATTAAAAGATCAATTTGGAATAAAGAGTGTTGCCCATGAAGTTATTGATGCAAAGATTGCTGCAGAAGAGCGTTACAATATGTCGGTCCTTATTGACCAGCGTTTCGGACATGGTACGTTTAAGTCCATTGTGGATTTACGCGCAAAACGTATACAAGAAGCTAAAGAACGTGCCAAAGTACTTGCAGGGGAAAGGCAAAAAAGAAAAGAAGAAATAATGGAAATGGTAGCCATAGGAATAGGTATTTTACTTGTAGGTGTACTTGCAATTACTGTATTTGGTGCATTGTTAGTAAATGCAATGGAACGTGGTAGTCCTAGTTTTAGAGAGTGGTACAATGGAAGTTAAAGATTTGTTATTTATTTTTATTGTTCTTTCTGCTTATTATTGGTGTGTAGTGTTTCCACCGAAATGGTTATTTATTAGGTAAGTTAATATGGCACAGAAAAAACTGGAAAAAGACAGTGCTTGGGAAAAAGCAGACTCTAATGGAGACGGTGTGATTACTGATGCAGAATTGGGCCGTAGAGAACGTATGGTTCTCCTTGAAAACCGTGATAAAAAAGAAGATCAGCAACGGTGGCTTGTATGGTTTTCTGCATTAACTGTAACAGTTTTTATTATTGTGTTAATGACACCTATTATACCTATAGATCGTATTGACCATTTGAGTGGAATTGCTGAAATTTGGATATTATCTAATATGGGCATAATTGGTAGCTTTATTGGATTTAATCAACTATCTAGAAGAGGAACTAAGGGAGATAATTTTGAGCTTAATAAGTAGTCTTATACAACCTGTCGGTGATATTTTAGATAAAGTAATCCCTGACCAGGATCTAAAAAGGAAGCTGTCCCATGAGATAGCTACTATGTCTGAAAAACATGCCCAACAAGCTTTACTTGCTCAACTTGAAATAAATAAAGCAGAAGCAGCTTCTGGTAGCTTGTTTAAGGGTGGATGGAGACCCGCTGTGGGCTGGGTTTGCGCAATTGCTTTTATGTATCATTTTATCCTTAAAGATTTAATTATATTTGGTGCTGCATTTGCAGGAGTTGAATTACCTGAATTACCAGAATTTGATATGGGTACACTTTTAACCGTTCTCGGAGGTATGCTCGGAATCGGGGGACTTAGGACATATGAAAAGCAAAAAGGTTTAACAAAATAGGAGAAAGAATAATGGCTTTCGCGCTAGGAAAAAACAGTTTATCAAAGTTATCTACAGTAGATAAACGACTGTGGACTATCTGCCAAGATGCTATAAAGATTACACGTATTGATTTTGGCGTGATTTGTGGGAAAAGAACACTCGCAGAACAAGAAGCCCTTTTGGCCAAGGGCGCGACCCAAACAATGAAATCAAAACACCTTGATGGGTTAGCAGTTGATCTCATGGCATATATTAATGGCAGAGCTTCTTGGGAACTAAATTTGTACGATGATATTGCTGATGCAATGAAGGAAGCGTCACGTAAAAATGATATCCCTATACGATGGGGTGCAGCGTGGCATATAGATGATATAAGTAAATGGACTGAATCAATGGAAGATGCTATGAACTCCTATATTGACTTAAGACGTAGCCAAGGCAGGAGACCATTCATTGACGGACCCCACTTCGAGCTTACAGGATAACGTGTTATTATGTGGATGTCAATTATGATATTATGTGGTAGTCTGTACGCCCAATCTTGTATGGTAATTACAGGTAATGTACTACATACAAACAAAGAAAAGTGCTTCGAATACGCTATTGAGAAAGCTAATAAAGCACTTACATTTCCCAATGTGTTTCAGGCTAAACCCTTTTGTCAGGTTATACCTGGTACACAGAAAGAAGGCGAGGTAGACACTTAATGCCATTAAAAAAGCTACTATTAAAACCAGGAATTGATCGTGAAAACACTAGTTATACAAGTGAAGGCGGTTGGTATGACGGTGACAAAATAAGATTTAGGCAAGGCACTCCTGAAAAAATAGGAGGTTGGTCACCAATAAGTATTGGTAAGTTTTTTCTTGGTGTATGCCGTTCTTTATGGAACTGGACTTCTCTTACGAGTGTAAATTTTACAGGTGTAGGTACTAATATAAAGTTTTATATTGAAATGGGTAGCGCGTACTATGATATAACCCCCTTACGATTAACTACAGCTGCAGGGGATGTAACTTTTTCCGCTTCTAATGGATCTCCTATAATAACAGTAACAGAAGCCAATCATGCAGCAATAGTCGGAGACTTTGTTACCTTTAGTGGTGCTGCTGGACTGGGCGGTAATATTACTGCAGGGGTTTTAAATCAAGAATATAGTATTGCAAGTGTTATTAGTTCTACTCAATATACTATTATGGCAAGAGTTGCAGGGGTTACTATTTCTGATATTACTACTCAAACAGGTTTAGTCCCATTCCCATCTTCAGTTACTGCAACTGGTTCAGATTCAGGTAATGGTGGTAGTAATACTGTAGCAGCATATCAAATTAATATTGGTGTTGATGGAGAAGTTCCTATAACAGGTTATGGTGCAGGTACATGGGGAGAAGATGCCTGGGACCACTCTACATTAGGTTCTACTATAAGCTCTCTAAGAATGTGGTCACAAGGTAATTTTGGAGAAGATTTAATTCTTGGGTATAAAGGCAGTCCTTTGTATTATTGGGATGCTTCTAATGGATTAGGTACTCGTTGTGTTTTATTATCTTCTTTAGCTGGTGCTTCTAATGTACCTACAGCACAAAATTTCTCTCTTGTATCTGATAATAGATTTGTCTTTTGCTTTGGAACAAACCCTCAAGGTAGTGCAACATTAGACCCTATGTTAGTTCGTTGGTCTGACCAAGACAATCCCGTTGAATGGGGTGCTTCCGCCTTAACACAAGCAGGTGATATGCCTTTATCCAGAGGAACTGAACTTATGTCTGCTATACAAGCAAGGCAAGAGATATTAGTTTGGTCTGATTCTGCACTGTATTCTTTTCAGTATGTAGGCGTAGATTCTGGAGTATGGGGATCTCAAATATTAGGTGATAACATATCAATAATTTCTAAAAATGCCGTAGCTTATTCTAGTGGTATAGCTTTTTGGATGGGGAAAGATAAATTTTACAAATATGATGGTACTGTAGCTCCTCTTCCTTGTAAGGTTAGGAAATATGTTTTTGATGATATAAATAAAGACCAATTTGAACAAGTATTTTCGGGTACAGTTGAATCTTTTAATGAAGTATGGTGGTTTTACTGTTCAAAATCATCAAGTACAATAGATAGATATGTTGTTTTCAATTACTTAGATAATATTTGGTATTACGGTACTTTAGACAGAACTGCGTGGCTAGATGCTCCAGCAAAAGATTTCCCACTAGCAGCTACTTATAAACAAAATATAGTAAATCATGAATCTGGTACAGATGATAACGAGTTAGGAGAAGCTAATGCAATAACTGCTCATATTTCGTCAGCAGAGTTCGATTTAGATGATGGACACCAATTTATGTTTGTGCATAGGGTATTACCCGATATACGTTTTGATGGCACTCTTGATGGAACTACTCCTTCTGCTACTTTATCTCTTCTACCTTTAGCTAATTCAGGTTCTGGATATAATAATCCTTTGACTTTTAGAAATAATAACCAAACAACTATAACACGTAGTGCTGTTACGCAGACTGTGTATAATACTGATAGTGATAAAAATTCAGTCCCACCCCAAAACCCAAAAACTTATAATATAGAACAATATACTGGGCAGTTAAATGTGAGAGCTAGAGGTCGTCAAATGGTAATGAAAGTTGAATCTTCAGGTCTAGGAGTGCAATGGCAATTAGGTTCTCCAAGACTTGATATGCGACCTGATGGGAGGAGATAATGCCTACTAAAGCAAATGTTAATTTTAAAGCACCCGTATTACCCGATCCACCACAGGAATATGATAAAGTTGCTTTTGCACGTTTTAATAATATACTAAGACTTTACTTTAACCAAGTAGATGACGCGCTACGTAGTGCTAATTTAAAAGAACAATCTGATGCAATGAGCTGGTTTTTAGGGTAGATGGCTAATACATATAAAAACGCAAAAGTAGACTTAACTTCTACAGGGGTAACCACCCTATATACAACTCCTGCAAAGGCAACTTCTATAGTAAAATCTATATTGGTATCAGAAGACTCTAATAATGCAGATACTATTACAGTAACAATTACTGATTCTACAGCTGCTGTTTTTAGTGTTTTTAAAGAGAAAGCTATTTTTGCAAAGCAAACATTAGAATTATTATCCGCACCTCTTGTACTAAATACAGGAGATATTTTAAAAGTAACTGCTGCAACAGGTAACAGACTACATGTTATAGCTAGTATATTAGAGATAAGTTAACATGAAAACTCAAATAGATAGTAATCAGAAAAAACTACCTTTCTCTGTAATAGTTAGTAACGCCATATTGACTAGATATCCTGTAGAAACAAAAAAGACAGCAAAAGACTTTTTAGTAGTAGAAAAATTAATGACTGAACCAAATACAGAAACTATGCAAGTAAATAACACGGTTTTTATAGTAAGAATAAGAGAAGAAAAACAAGCTTGTTTAATTATACCATTTAACATGGATACAGAAGAAAACTATGTAAAAAACATAATTACTGTAATCACTAATTTAATAGAAAAAGGTACTAAACGAGGTGTGTTTATGGATGTTCCCGTAGCAAATGGGGGTTTTGGCGTTTATAGAACCGTAAAAGAACAAATAAATGTACCGACAGGAATTTCTCAAACAGGTAATAGACTAACTTTCATATGGGATTCTTCTATATCTCTTAAAGGTAAAGATAAGTAAATGATTTTTGGTTGGATTTCAGAAAAAATTAATGATGCTCTTGATGATATAAATACAGCATATGATAATCTTACGGACAGTTTTCGTGATTGGGATATTAGTAAATTAGAAAATCCAAGTGTTATTGACCCTGGAGATTGGGGTCCTTCTGTTGTAGATGGCTTAGAAACTGTAGTAGATACTGTCGAAAATACTGTAAAAGCTATAGCAGATAAACCTGTACAATTTATAATTCAAGCAGCGGTAAGTACCTTTGCTCCTAGTTTAGCTCCTATTGTAAATGGAGCCATAGCTGCTACAAATGGGGCAAAACCGTTAGAAATATTAAGAGCTTCTGTTTTAACTGCTGTGACACCTAAAGTTGCCGAAGCAGCTGGTAATTATACTTCAGATTTTCTTACAAATGTAGATATTAGTAGTAATCTTACTACCTCTATTTCAAATATTGCTGAAAAATATACAGAAGCAAGGTTACAAGGTGGAGACGCTGAATTATCTCTTGTTACAACTGTTTTAGATAGCGTAAGAACTCCTATCCAAGAAACAATATCTGAATTTACTAAGCTTATTGAGGGAATAGAGATAGATATTGATACAGGTGAAATTATTGATTCTGAATTAGAGGAAGCAATAAAAAAGGGAGTAGATGCTTTTATAGATACAGGCACAGTAAGTGGTGCTGTAACAAGTTTAGTTGCTGAACAAATAACTCCCCTAATTGATAACTTTTCAGATTTAGCAGGTGCAAATAAAGCACAAATACAAACTGCTATAACAGCTGCTGTAACAGCAGGGTTAGAAGGAGGTGGGGAAGAAGCTGTAAATGCTGCATATTATGGTTCTTTAGCAAAGTCTAGTGGAGAAGAATTAGGAGCATTGCTTGAAAAACCTATTACAAATTTTGCTACAGGGATGTTAGAGAGTTTAGGGTTTATACAGAAAAAGGATGGTACTCTAGTAAATAAAAACAATGTAATTGTTGATGGTACAGGGCAAGCTGTTAAAGGAGAAGATGGTAAACCTATAGTTTGGAAAGGCGGATTTAGGGAAGGGGAACAAGACTTAGTTTTTATATTTAATGATGGATCTGCTGTTGAACTTGGCGATGTATTCATAAGTGAAGTTGCGGAAGCTTTAGATCCTAAAAAATTCAAAAACGCAGAAGAATATATAGAGGCATTAAGATACCAAGTAAATGGCCTTAGAGCCTTACCAGATCAAACTGCGGTTGAATCTAAAATAAATAATTTAGAAAAAGTTATTAATGGGGTATCTATATATGAAGGTAAACTGCCTGATGACATATTAGAAAAAAATTATGTATATACTAAAAGACAACAACAACTAATTGATGGTATAACTCAATATGGCGGTGCGACAACTTCTGCAGGACAGAAAGCAGCTGCTGTTGCTGACTTAACAGCATATGCTAAAGATATTCCAACCTATGCAGAACATAAATTAGACGAAAATATTACACCTGAAATGGTACGTCAATTTATAGATCATAATGAAGTTAATCCTGACTATCTATTGTACAGAGATTCTAAAGTTGGAAAGAGTACAGCAACAAAAACGGTTTCAGGTACTGAAATGAGTTATGATGAGTTTGGAGATCCAACTATTCCAGAAATAACTTATAATTATTCTCCAGAATCTAGTGTATTTGGTACTAAGTTTGAACTTAAGGCGGGAGATAAGATTGAGGGTGTCTCTGATCCTGATCCTTTTTTATCCTATACTCAAGAAGATATATTAAGCGAAATAGCAAAACACAACGAATTAGCTGAAAGTCTGGGGGCAAATGATTTAAAAGTTACTTTAAAAGCAGGAGATACTCTTTCTTCTACAGATGCAGCTAAGTTAATGTTAGGAGCGAATATAAGTTATAGTAATGTATATGCCCTTAATAATTTACTTGGAACTAACGTAGATGGAAAAGTAACAGATGAAAATTTTAAAGATTTAACTATGAAAGAGGTAGGAGAACTTACAGATAGTATGATAACTGAAGATTTTAAAACCACTGCAGCATTTCAAAGTTCTCAAAAAGAAGATTCCGCTAGCCAAGGAATAATGACTGGACCTGGCCCTGAAATTTTTTTTACGGGGGGAACACCTCAACTACTTCATAAGGCGGGGATTACTTTATCTACGATACCTATAAAACTTGCAACTCAGGCAGGAAGAAAGGAACTTGCAGCTCTTTTGGGGGTAAATGTAGCAAGTCTACCTTCTGCAAAAAATTTTGCAACGGGAAGTTTTTCTTCTCTCTGGAGTGCTATGAAAGGAACTACGGGGTTATCTGCTAAAGCTGCATTATTTGGAACAGAGGCTTTAAAATACGACTTTAACTCAACGATGGAAGAACTTGTAAAGCAAGAAGGAGGAGCTACTCAATTTTTAGCTAGAATGTTTGGGTCTGATAACGTTAAGAATTGGGGTGTTCAAGGACTTGAGATGGGTTGGGCTACGGCTTTAGGTTTTGAGGAGTTAAAACAACAAGGGATAGAAAAAGTATTCGGGTACGAAGGAGGTAACGAAGTAGACCTTACTCAACAGTGGGTTGATTATAAACTTGGTTTAGGTGAAAATCCTTATTCATCAGAAACACCTTATGTAAAACTAACCAAAGCAAAACAAGAAGAAATGAGTAAGTATTTTAGCCCAGAAGCAAAAACCCTATTAGAACAAAATGTAGCTTCAGGAGATGTACAGTTTAAATACGATCCAAATCTAGGCACGTATATGCCTGTTGCACTACACAATGTATCTTTTGGTGACGATCCTTCCCTTGCTGGTACATATTTAAAAGCAAATGGTGGGGTAATGGATGTTATAGCTGACGTATTAATGTTTAGTTCAGGACCAGTTGGTAGCGCATTAGGGTTTGCACAAAACACATTTGAAGCAAGCGGAGCAACTGTTGCTGCTATTGAACAAGCGTTACTTAATAAGTTTGAAAATCCAGACGATAGTTTTACACAAGAGTTTAATTCGTACAAAGAAGCTTATGGTGGGGATTTTGAAGCAATGCAAGCTTTGATGAGGGATGCAAAAAAAGTAGTTTTAACTTCAGGTTTAGTAGGTGCAACTATAGATAAAGCGCAAGCAGCAATGATATTAAAGCCTATAACAAAAGCTGGATCTAGACTTTTAAACGCGGTTGGGGGAGCTACTTTAGTTGCAGCGGGCGAATCACTTAGTGAAGGTATAGAAGAATTAGTTGCTAATATAGGTATTGCTGAAGGTACTCTTCAAAAAGGTCTTGATTGGTGGAATACGGTAGGAAACAATTTAATTGGGGCAGGTATAGAAGGAGGCATTGAAGGTTCTCCTGGTGGTGGAGCTGCGGGAGTAACAGGGGCTGTATCTAATCCTAATTTTGCTTTAAGTGATATTAATGAAGCTGGGAAGGCACTAGCAGAAGAAAATGGTTTACAATTTGAAACACGGACTGGCACAACAGTTATAAAGAATTTAAATAATAGTGATTTTGCGAAAAGGTTCCCTAATTTTATTGATTTAGGTGAATCAACAATTACTAATGACCAAGTTTATGAAAGCGTTGCGTGGGCTTTAATTGATGCCGAAAGTAAAGGACTTGATGGATTAAGCGGAGAAACTATTAACCAACTTTCAAATTTATATCCTGAATCTAATATTAATGAAGTACAAAATACTGTAAAGAATGCTATAAATAGTGCTAAAACTTCTAATATAAATTTTCTAGACGGTAATATAGAAGATAATTTAGCAAAAATAACAGAAAATATTAATATAACAAATACAATACCTGTTACTCCAGCTGGAGATGATACTACTTATACTTCTCTTGACCAACTAACAATACCAACAGGTGAAGGAGAAACTACAACAGGGACAGCTACAGATTTTGGTACTTTTACTTCAGGTACAGACACAGCTACTACGACAGATACTACTACGACAGGTACAGATACAAACCAGAATACAGCTACAGACTTTAGTACTTTCACTTCGGGTACAACTACTACAAATACAGCTACAGACTTTAGTACTTTTACTTCGGGTACAGATACCACTACTACGACAGATACCACTACTACAACAGATACAAACCAAGACCAAGATAAAGATACAGATAAAGAACAAGACACTCAAATTAATCCTCTAATTAATACTCTTATAACTACACAAGTTGAAGACATACCTGATGAAGAAGAGGAAGAAGAAGAAGAGTTATTTGAAACTTTAGGGGGGGCATCTCAAGCTGGGTTAATGAAAGTAACTACCCCTGAACCTGGTGATATTGATTATATTTATGATTTTAGTAGTATATTTCCTAACCCAAAATCAGAGGAGTTATTACCCACACCTTATGCACCAGAAAAAAATTTCCTTGATGAAATAAGAAATATAGTGCAAAAAGGACCATATGAAGATATAATAAATCCTGAAGGTGAAGCAGAAAAAGAACAAGAAGAAAAAGAAGAAGCAGAAGAGCTACAAAGACGTGCCAGATATAGAAGGATAGCATAATGAGTTGGAAAGAAGAATTAGCAAAAATTTTCTTATACGATACTGATAAGGGGAAGACAAAACCTGATGGTTCACCTGCAACGGAAGAAGGCGAAGGAAATTATTTACTAGATCCTAGGAAAATCGCGGCTATGCTGGGGTTTGGTCTAAGTGCTTCAGGTGCTTTAGCTCCCAAAGATCCTCCTGTTGGTTATCAAGGCACTGTTCCTAAATATAATTTTGTTCGTGATCGGGTACAAAATACTTATGATCCTAATAGAAGACCAGGAAGTGGGGGACAACGTTACTTCTCTACACCTCAATTTGTAAAGCAAACTGATAATATGACAGGTGAACAGATAGGAACTTATGAAGATGATTTAAAAGCCGCGCAAGATGCGGCTGCTACAGAGGTTGGTGGACTAGAAACTTTAAACAGAGAAAATTTAGCAAGCTATCCTGCTCCTGTTACTACAACTCCAGAAGAAACAAACACTGGTATCGCGTCTCTTCCATCTATACCATTAGAAGCCGATCAACTTACTGGGCAAGTAAATCTTGGTATGGCAAATGGTGGTATTGTAGGTTTGAAAAAAGGAACTTTTAGTGATTTTATTAGTAATCTTGGAAGTGGCATAAAAGATACAGCATCAAATATTGGAAGTAGTATAAAAGATATGGGAAGTGGTATGTATAAAGATGTAGTTTATGGCCCAATGCAAGGGCCTAATTTACCAAGTGAAACACATGGAAGTTTAGCTAATTTAGATAATCCTTTTGGAAAAACATCATATGATTATGGGCCCTTTACTTTAAGTACAGATGGAACAACTGCAGAACAACATTTTGGTCAAAGTGATGCTGAAGAAGAAAGAAGTAAAGCTTATGCAAATTACAAAAGAGCCATAGGTGCGGGCGCAGGTGAAGGTGTATCTCAAGATTATGTAAGAGGCCGTTCCGATGCTCGTGCTGAAAATTTCTTAGGGGGTCAAAATTATGATGCGGTTGTATCACAAAATGAAGCAACTCCTGGAAGTCATGACATGAGTGTTTATAATAACCCCTTAACAAGTAAAGTCATAAATGGAACTACTCTTGTTGGATATGAAAACGAAGATGGCTTGTTTCAACCTATATCTTACAACGATGCTAACAGAGCTTTAGATGCAGGAATTGTAGATAATCCAGATATAATGGGAACAAACAATACAACTACAGATAATACAACTACAGATAATACAACTAATACAACTACAGATAACACTTCTGGTCCTACTGGTCCCACTGATTTTACTGGGTTTCTAAGTGCTATAGATACAGGAAGCACTTCTTATACTGGTCTTTCCGATAATGTTACTAGTTTTGCAGATACAATCGGTACAGATCTTTCCCCTACTGTGGTTACAACAGATATATTACCTATTACAACACATTATTCAAACCTTCCAAGCGAAGAAAAAGAAACTTTCTACAATCTTATTTCTTCTGGTGATGTAGTAACTAATGTAACAGATCCAGAAACAGGAGAAGTAACTAGTGTTCCAATTCCTCAAAATAAGCTAAACGCGTATAAAAAATGGTTAGATTATATTAATACTTTAGGTAATGAAGCACTTCCAAGACTCATAGAAGATTTAACCATTTTAAGAGATTTTACAGGTGTATCAGGGCAAGCAGGTACAGGGGGTGCAGCTTATGGTGGTGCAATAAAAGGATACGCTATGGGAGGAATGGGAGAACCCCCTCAAGGACTTTCTGCTTCTCCTGGTCTACCTTCAGGATTATTAAAAAGCAATGAAGATGGTATGGCAGATACCATACCCGCGCAAATGGGGGAGCAGCCTATTAACTTATCTGGAGGCGAATATATTATGGATGCAGAAACCGTTGCATTTTTAGGTAATGGTAACACTGATGCAGGTGCTCAAAAACTAGATGATTTTAGAGAAACTTTAAGAATGGCAAAGAACGGTGGTGAAGACCAAGGAAATCAAATAAATTCCGAAAACTTTTTAGGTAGATTACAACAAGTGGGAGTAGCATAATGGCAAATGCAACAACAAGTGGCGATGATACTACACTTCCTGGTTCAGGTGAAATAGGGGATGTAACAGGAAAAGAAAGTTCCCTAAGTAATTATGCAGGTGAATACGTCACTAATATGATGGGTAAAGCTGAAGCTTTAGCAGATGAACCTTATCAGGCATATACTGGACCTCTTACCGCAGGAGAATCAGAGCTTCAAACACAAGCTTTTGAAGGTATAGGCGGATTATCAGTACCTACAGGAGCCATGGGTGAGATGACTGCAGATTCACTATCTCCATATATGAACCCTTATTTAGAGATGTCTTTGCAGCCACAAGTTGACGCTGCTATTAGAAATGCTGATATACAAAGAATGAAAGATGCTTCAAGGTTGACAAAATCTGGATCTTATGGTGGCAGCCGACAAGCTGTTATGGAAGCAGAAGGTAACAGAGCACTTGGTGACACGTTATCAGGTATATATGGAACTGGATACAGAGACGCGTTTGATAGAGCAACAGGTCTGTTTAAAGATGACCGACAGTACGGGTTAGACGCGTTACGAGAACAAGCTAGCATGGGTGAAACACAAAGGGCTATTGAAGCAGAAGGTATTCAAGCAGATAAAGATCAATTTTACGAAGAAATGGATGATCCTTATAAAAAATTACAATTTCAACAGTCTTTTTTACAAAATCTTCCTCTTGAATCTCAAGATTATATATCACAAATGGGTAATATGCTTACAGCTGCGGGAGGGGATGCAGTTGGGTTTTATAAATTAATAGAAGAATTATTGGGGGGTGATTAATATGCTTCCTACAGATATAAATAAAGATGTTGCCGACACAGCTAATGTATACGAGAACAATGTAACAGGGTTACAGAACAAGGCAAAAAAAGATCAAAAATCTGGAGGTTTACCAGAAGCCCTTGTAGAATTATTAGCTCTAAGTGAGGTAAAGAAAAAGACAGATGCAGCTAAAAGGCAGATACAACTAGACATGGCGCAAGCTAAAGGCCAACCAACTAGTATTGCTGAAAAATTAAAAAAAGGTGTAATAGATCAAGCTATAAGTGATAAAATTAAAGGTGTTGCAGGAGTTCTTCAAAAACAAGCAAAAGATAGAAACAAATATATGAACAATCTTGTAAATAAAGGAGCAAAAAATGCTACGCAATTTGCAAGACCTACCCTTCCTTTTGCACAACAAAAACCAGGACCTAAAGTAGGGTCTACAAGAATGACACAACAAATGCCTACTCAATATGCTGCTATGGGTGGGGGTATTGCACGTATGCCTAGACAGAATCTTACAAACATGGCAGATGGAGGTATCGTAGGGTTTAAAGAAGGCACAGATAGTAATTGGTTAAGTAAAATAGCTGAAAAATTTAGTATGCCAACCTCTACAACCCTTGATCTTTTAGTAGATAACCTATCACAATTACCTGGGGATCTAAAAGAAAAGGTTATTTCTCTAGCCAATAAAGTGAAAACCAAAACAAATGAAGTAAAAACTAACACATCAGAAAGTGTAAAGAACCGTAGCGATAAGGTTAATCAAACAGTAAGTGACTTATTTGGTAGAGGTAAAGATTTAGTAAGTTCAGGTATTGAGACTGGTAAAGATTTAATAAGTTCAGGTATTGAGACTGGTAAAGGGATTGCTCCTGAAGTTATTCCTGCAATTAAAAATTTTGCTAATAGAGAAGTTGAGGGAGCTAAAGATCTTATTTTTGGGGGAGAATATTCAAGCCCTGCTCCAGAAGTGTTAGGCGGAGGAAACCAAAATGTTAACGCAGCAGCTAACCAAGGATTATCAAATCTTCGTTCTGATTTATCTGGCGCAAAGCAAAATATAGATGACCTAAAAGGCGGGATAGCTAATGCTGATAAACGTATAGCTCAAAATGAAACTCTGCGGGATAGGTTTGGTGACGAAGCAGATAGAGCAGAAGATTATTTAGAAGGTTACGATAAAGATTTTAAAGAGATTGGTAAACCAATTCCTGGGACTGAACAAGATTTAATAGACAGAAATACAGCTATAGCAGATTATGCTAATAGACAATATGATGCAGCTACTAACGCTAGAAGTAAATTTAGAAAAGATAAAAAACAATTTGAAGGAGAGCTAGGCGGAGCTGAAGAAGCTTATAGCGATATTGCAAGTGAAGTAATGTCTATGCAGGACATGGCTAGAAGAGCTAGAATGGGTGATCCTGAAGCTATAGCTTTTATGAATCAGCAAGGGAAGGCAAACATTCAGCAAGGTCTAGCAGGTATTTATGGAAACCAAAATGTAGATCCTTCTATGATGAAAATGGTAGAAGCACAACAATTCCCATCTATGCAAAGAAATGTAGATGCAGATGCTATAAAAGCCGCGGAAAAATCAGATTTTATACCACAAAGAACTAATTATCCTACTACTTCTCTTGCAAATAGAACTGCTGGTATTTTTAGTTTGCCAAGTGAAATGATGGCGCATAGCATGGATATGCAAAAAAATACAGTTTTAAATAATGCTAAAAAACAATTACTACAGCTCAACCCTAACTTATCTGAACCAGCACTAACCGAGCAAGCAGAACAAATGATAAAAAATAAAGAAGCACTTGCAGGGTCAGATACAGAATTTGAATTACCTACATATCCAGAAATGATATCAGGTTTAGACAAAGGCTTAAATTATTTAAGTGATATGTTTACTGGAGGCGGGGAAGAAAACACTAGTGGTATAGATACTTCTAAACAAATGAAAGTAATAGATGAACAAGACTCTAATACTTTTGATGCTATGGGGAAAGTAGGTGAATACGCGGACACAGATGACGGTGGAGGAAATGCTTCAAATAAAAAAGTAGCTAACGCTGTAATACAAACCGCTGGTTCTTCTGACTTTAATATAGGTTCTATGAAAGATGTTATGGAGTTCTATGATATGATGGAACAAAGAGCAGCTGACAAAAGTAGAAAAGATGCTACATTGTACGCTCTTGCTAATCTTTCAGGTTTTAAAGGGTTTAGAGAGTTTATTCCTTTATTTGAACAGTATACAAATGCACAAAAAGCTAAAGCTAGAGAATTAGCAGATAAAGCTCTTAATTATGGTTTACAAAAACAGAAGATGGCTCTTCAAGGGCAAGCTAACGCTTTAAAGATGCAAATGATGAGAGATAACAGACTGTTAAATAATAATAGACTTCTCCAAGCAGAATTAAATGACCAACTACCCAACTTACAAATGGCTAAACAACAATTAAATATTTTGAATATTCCAGATTATGGAGGTACTTATGGTGAATTATTACAAGAACTAGCAGAGTTACGGAGTAAAGGTGTAGAGCAACCAGAAGATGAACAAGAATTATTAAAGTTTAAAGAGATTGCTGAGAATGCTACTCCAGAAGGTGAAGCTGTTGTTATGTACCAAACTGCTGTAGATACCATTAGAAGTATGATTCAACCATTACCTCCAATGCAATAAATGGCTACATATGAAATTTATAAAAAAGACGGGACTCCTGTAAGAGTTCAAGGACCTCCAAACTTATCTTTTAAAGAGGTGCTTTCTATCTATGAAAGTGGAGGAAAATCTGCACCCTCTCAACCTTCTGTATCTCAACCAAGAATTAAAGCAAGAGAACCTGATGTATTAGATAGACTAGGAGAAATACCTAAAAGTGTAGGTAGAGGTGTTTTAAATTATCTTGAAGACGGTATAAAAGGTTGGACTATTCCTTTAAGCGAAGGACCAGAAAGTTATTTAAGAGATAAAATTACAGGAGGGATTGGAGCTCTTAGGGAATATACAAAACCTGACTTATATTTTCAACAAGCCCAGATGGATCCTAACGCTTCTTTTATGGATGTAGTTCCTAATAAGTTTGGGGAAGCATTAGGTTCTTTTGTTGGTATAGGAGGTACAGCCCTTATACCTGGCGCAGGGATTCCTCTTGCAGCAGGACTTGTTGTAGGCGGAGGAATGGAGGAACAAAAGCAACGAGCCATTGCTGCGGGTAAACTAGATCAATTAAGTGCAAGAGAGGTACTTTATGGTGGTGCAGTAGGGGTTACAGAACTTATACCTATAAGACTTTTAAGGGATGGTTCAAAAGCGTCTCTTACCGTTTTAAATCGTTTAAAAAGAGCCTTTATAACAGGTGGAGTGGAAGGTTTACAAGAAGCGTCAGCTCAATATGCACAAAACTGGATTGAACAAACAGGTTATAATCCCCAAGTAGAATTAGAAGAAGGCACAGGAGAAGCATTTGCATACGGTGATGCTGTAGGTTTTTTTGTTCAAGGTGTTATGGATCTTATAGCTCCTAGGCGTGGGGTTAGAGCTACTACTGTTGCACAAGAATTAGAAGATATCGGAGTCACACCTAAAGATGATGATCCTTCTACAAAAGCTCCAGGCGCACCAATAGTAGGAGAAGGAGGACAATTTGAATTTGATCTTGGAAAAGATACAAAAGGTCCAAAAATTTTATCTAAAGAAAGAGAAGCTAAAGAACTTGGAGTACCAACACTCACTAAAAAAGAAATAGCACAAAGAGAAAAAGATCTACTTAAAACTGATACAGAAGAACAATTAGAATTTGATTTAAGAAAACCTATTGAAGATAAAAAACCTGTTAAAGAAGAACAACTTGAATTAGACTTACCTGCACCAAGAAAAAGACCTACAATAGTAGAAGAAGATAGTGGACAAATAGGGTTTGACTTTGATAAGAAACCAAAAAACACTAAAGAAGCAGTAGAAAAAATAATAAAAGAAAGAGTACAGGAAAAAGAAAATGTCGCTTCAAACATTGACAAGAGAACAGATGGAGTTAGCACTAAAGATAGTGGACAAGATGCTGTATCAAAGGGAGACATTGGTATTGATTCCGAAGGAGCTAAAGCATCTACAAGCGATGGATTGGGAAATATTGGGAGAGATACTAGACCAGACAATGTTGCAGAAGAGCAGAGAGACGATACACTAACTCCTTTACAGAAAAGTATACTAGATACATATAGAAAAACGGGTGTTGTTCCTCCATTCCAAGATCGAAGTGCTAAAATATTTAAGAGAATGGGGTATGATGTAAAAAATCAAGAAGATATAGCAAACGCCCTAAAAGACTTAGAAGCAAAAGATACTACAGATACTACCCAAGTTGAACCACCTGTTGCTACGCCACCTGTTGCTGCGCAACCTAAAAAAGGACAAATGGAATTATTTCCTGGTGTTAATCTTGGAACTACAACTAGGCCTGAAGAAGTTGTTGAAGACCAACCTGATACACCTGTTACAGATCCTAACCAATTAGAAATAGACTTTAATAAAAAAGAAACACAAGATTTATTAAGTTTAGTAGTTGATGATACCTTACCAGGTTTTGATGAAAAAAATCAAAAAGCTATAGACTATGAAAATGAAACTTTTGACAGAGATATGGCTAGAGGAGAAGCTCTTGCTGAAGCTTTTAAGAAAATAGAAAAAGGACTTATAGATAAGGGAATATTAGAAGGAAGGGCAATAAGACGTGCTATAGAGAAAGCAAAGCCTAAAATAAAAGTTACTTCTGACCAAGCTAAAGAGATAATTAAAAAAGATAAAGTTACCCAAAAACAAATAGCAAAAGATAAACAAAAAGAAACAGCTAAGACTGCAGAAGCAAAGGAAAAAACAGCTAAAAAACGTGCGTATGAAAAAGATGCACCAAAAAGACTAGAAGCTAAAAAAATAATAAATGATATATACGAAGGTAATGCTAAAAAACCACAAACTGGTACACAAAAAGGAGCATTATTAAAAGAATTTCATGATAATCAAGAATTAAATAAAGATACAGTTGATTATAAAATTATAAGTTCAGATCTAGCAAGTATTGGTATCTTAATGAATACTTCAGATTATAAACTTAAAAAAGAATTTCCACCTAAAGAAGGTCAAGCTTCTATTGGAGTGTCAGCAAAAAGATATTTTACTAAATCTTCTAACCCAAATGTTGTAATTAGTATGATAATAGAAGATTCGTTGGGGGATATTAATTATAGAGCAGATCCAGAAGTGTCTGCTGCCGAGAACGCTTTTTATGAATTTACAGGGCCAAAAGAAGCAAAGAACGCTTTGCTTTGGATAAAAGAAAATTTAGGTACAGATTTAAATAATACTATCGAAGAAAAAATAAAAGATAGTACAACAGAAATAGCATCAGAAGAATTTGGTAAAGTTATTTTGACTTCAAAAACTAATGCAGAAGTTAATGCTATAGTTGCAAAAAATGAAAAACAACAAGACTTTAATGATGCGTTAGATAAACAAGGACTTCTAAGAGGGGGGTTAGATCCATTTAAAGTTGATAGCGATATGAGAAACTTTTCTCTTGATAATTATGGAAAAGGTAAATCAAATGTATCTTTAGCTGCTATGAAACCTACTTTAAATAAAATGGGGGAAAAAGGACTAGATCAATCTTCTACTCTTTTACTAAGTATGCCTATGTACTCAATGGCTCAAAAAGCTTTACGAGGTGGCCAATTAAAAACAGCGTTAAATATTATAGCTGGAAAAAGTTATGGTAAAAGAAATAGAGAACTTGCAAAAGGTTTTAGTAAATATATAGGAAGTACTAAAGTTGAAGTCGTTGACAACTTACGTCTAAAAGAAACAGGAAATAAAGTTTCAGGATTATTTGACCCTCAAACAAATACAATTAAATTAGATTCAAAGACAGGATTAAATAACCATACACTTTTCCATGAGTTAACTCATGCTACTACATCAGCTACGCTAGCGAACCCGTCTCATCCTTTGTCTAAACAAGTTACTATGTTATATAACGCAGTCAAGGACCGCCTGGGCACAGTGTATGGGTCTAGAAATACAGAAGAATTTTTAGCTGAAGCAATAAGTAATTCAGAATTTAGAAAAGATTTAGCTACTATTTACGTCAAAAAAGAACCTTACAGCAGTCTTGATAAATTTTTACATGCCTTAAATAATTTTGTACGTAAGTATATATTAGGGAAAGAAACAATTACTTTACCAGATTTTAAAGGGTACACACAGTTTAGATCTCCTTTAGGTATGTTTGATATAACTAATGCACAAGAAGAAGTTACAAGATTGGTAAATGAAATAAATGCGCCTTCCCCTAAAAATAGAGATGCGTTTGAGTTAGGGTTAGAAGATGCCAATGCAATAATAACAGATTTACAAAACATTTCTGAAAAACAAAAAGGTAAATATAATCCTAAAAAGTTTGCAAAAGAAGTTACAGCCCTAGCAACAGGTACAGCAGGTGGTCTTGGAGCAAGAGCTAGACAACTATTACTACAACTTTTACCTATGCAAACTACTGGTGATCTTTTAAATTATCAAGATAGAGATGGTTCAAAAAACTTTGATGGTTTAGGTATGCAGAGAGTTCTTTTTGACCAAGAAGCAGGAATTGTAAAACAAAGTGAACGAATAGAAGGTTCTATTGAAAGTATACAAAGAAATATTCCTAGAGGGAAACTAGATAATTTTAATAAAGTAGTAAGTTTAAGTAGTAGATTTCAAGTTGATCCTTCTAAAGGAAGAAAAGCATATGAAAAAGATCCTGAAAAGTTAGAAGTATGGCAAACTATGCAACCTATGTGGAATGAGCTAGGTGATAAAGGTAAAGGAGCATATCAAGATTTAAGAAATGTTTATGTAACTATGTTTAACCAATTAAAGGATGTTATTTATGGTAGAATAGACGGTTTAGACGTAAACAAGGGAGCAAAAAAACAACTAAAAGAAAAGGTTTATGGTCAATTTTTTGATAGAAATAACATTGAAGTCTATTTTCCATTAGTAAGAACTGGATCTTATTGGATAGAATTTCAAGCTAATGACCCAAATAAAAATAATGCGTTAGAACAAGTTATTATGGCTTTTGAAAGTGAAGGACAAAGAAGAAAAGCTATATCTACTTTAAAGTCAGAGTATAACATAGACGCTAAAGCTTTCCAAAAAACAGATGCTAAAACAAAAGTTTTTGATAGAGCTCCTAGTGATTCATTTATGGCTCAAGCGTTAGATATTCTCCAAAAAGGTAAGATAAAACCAAAGATACAAGATGAGTTTATGAACTTGTTTATTGAATCTTTACCTGAAACTTCTTTTGCAAAATCTTTTTCTCCTAGAAAAGGCACATTGGGTTTTAACGAAGATGCTATTTTAGCTTTAAAAACTAAAGGTTATAATCTTGCAAGACAAATAGAAAGATTACGACATGCCCCTGAAATAAGAAAAGAAATACAAAGATTAGAAGAAGTTCAAAGAAAAAATACTAGCAATATAGGGTTTACATCAGAAATTATAGAAGAACTCAAAGAAAGAGGAAAGTTTGCATTAAATCCTCCTCCAGATAACCTTGCTAGAAATCTAAATAGATTTGCATTTGGTATGACTCTAGGGCTTAATATATCTTCTTCTTTTGTTAACTTTTCTCAAATACCTCTTGTAATGCTTCCTTATTTAGGAGGTAAATATGGGTATGGTAAATCTACAAAAGAAATATTTAAAAACTTTTCTATATTAAAAAATAGTGGACTTAGTAGAAGTATTGCTACTGCCATCCCAGATGGAAAAGGAGGATATAAAACTCAAAAAGTACAAGCTGCACCTTCTTGGGATAACTACTACGATTTACAAAAAGATGGTACTTATAAAATAAGAGAAGACGTTAAAAATAATCCAAAATTTAAAAAAGAATTTGTTAAAGAAATAGAAGATATGCAAGCACTTGTTGAAGCTGCATCAGCTCAATTAGGTAAATCTATATTCTTTGATACTTTAGGAATACAAGGAGTTAAAAGAGGTACAAGTATTTTTGATAGCGCAAGTATGTATTCTGCGTTTTTCTTCCACCAAGTAGAAAGATTTAACAGACAGGTTGCTTTAACAACTTCTTATAAATTAGAATTAGATAGGTTAAATGGGAAAGGAAAATACCCACCCTCTGAAGCAGAGGCAAAGCTTAGTCAAAAACAAAAACAACAAGTTGCAGCGCAAAATGCTATTTACCAAGCACAAAAAATAAATGGCGGATCGCTACTAGTAACAGCACCAAGACTTGCTCAAAAAGGTTTGTGGCGTGTAGCACTTATGTTTAAATCTTATGGTATACAGATGTATGCTACAATGTTTCAAATAATGTACGATGGTGCATATAACGCATGGAAAGGTTTAGGCAGCAGTGATGTTGAAGCGAGACGACAAGCTAGAATAGCACTTAAACAAATGATAGGTATTACGGGATCTTCTATAGCATTAGCAGGTATTCAAGGTTCTATAATTGGTACTTTTATATGGATGGCTAATGCTGTTCTTTGGGCAAACGGGGAAGAAGACGAAACAGCAGAAAGTATTGTACGTGGTCATCTTGGTGAAGGTTGGTGGAAAGGGCCTCTTGTTCATTATTCAGGTGTAGACGTGTCAGCACGTATAGGTCTATCTAATTTGTTATGGAGAAGCAATCCATACTCTGGGGATCAATCTATGGCAGATAAGTTGTTAGAAACTTTTGGAGGACCTGCAGGTAGTGTACTTAACCAACAATCTAGAGCAGTAGGAGAACTGGCATCAGCCTTACAAAATAAAGGTGGAAATTATGAAAAAGCTTTTCTAGGAATGTTACCTGTTGCTATAAGAAACGCTTATACAGGTATATTTGATTACGGTATTGCAGGGGAAGCTACTAACAGAAGAGGTGATGCTATTATAGATGACATTACTAAATCCGAAGCTGTTTGGAAGTTTATGGGTTTTGAATCAAAAAGAAAAACTTTTCAGCAACAGTATAGTCAGACAGCTAAAAACATAGAAAGAAATGTAGTCCAAGGGAAGTCTTTGCTTCTAAAAAGATCGAATGTAGCTAGGAGACAAAACGATTTAGAAGGAATGCAACGTGTAGAAAAAGCTATAGCAAAATATAATAGAAGATACCCATTAAATATGATAACTCTACAAGATAGAATGAGGTCTTGGAAACGTTTTAATGAAACAACTCAAGATATAGTGGGTGGTGTGTATATCAATCCAAGAAGCCGACCAATAATAGATCAAAATATAGGTGATTGGAACATGGATACAGGTCTATTTGATTTTATTTAAACACTTATTCCACGTATCTTTTTCCACATTAGGAACTAAAAATGTATTTTTTGAACGTTTTGTATTTGCCGTTAACACTGGCAGAGAGAATATTACTTTTTTAATATCTAAAGCTACCAAAGCTATGACATCACAATCTTCTTTGGTTAAACGTTTTTTAGTTTTACCCAATGCAGTAGAGAATCTATAGAAGGGTGTGCCACCACTCTTTACATCGTTTCTAAATTTATAGTGGCTACCTTTTACTTGTATTCTTATAAGTTTTTGCCCAACAGTTGCTAAAATATCAGTAGCACCAATGTTGACTATCTTACAACTTACATCCATTTCAAGAAGACATATGGCACATATATGTTCTCCTATATCTCCTTTTTGTAGTGCTTTATTCATACAAAAACCCCCCCTGTGTTAGAGGAGGGGTAGGAGGGAGAACGACAGTGCGAGGATACTGCCAAATACAATATAACACATTACTGTGTGTGTTGTAACTATTTTCTTTCATAAAAGATGTGGCTACCAACTCTTTTTACCTCTTTTACGTCAGTTAACCAATAAGGTTTGATGCTTTTGTGGTGATAATGTGTGACATTTTTGCCGACTGCTCTTACATTTCCTGCGTTTAACATAACCATTCTTGCTAATCTTATCGCTCTGTCAAACTCTTTTTTCTCGTGCGGAGTATCAGATATGTTATCACAAGTCCAACTAAATGCACAAGATTTCTTTCCTTTTTGATATACAACACCACATACATCATTTGGATAGTATTTTGATTCTACTCTATTTAATGTAACTTCTGCTACTGCAACTCTACCAGCTATAGGCTCACTACGAGCTTCATGGTAAATATTCATAGCTAAACATATTAACGCGCTCTGTAATAACATCTTCTCCCTACCTTATGTCTTAACCTAGTTATAGGCATTCTTCTTGTGCCTAACCAGTGGTTTACAAATCTAAATATATTACCTTGCCACATTATGATAACCTCCATACACGTATTCCAAGTTTGTTACCCTCTATCCTAACGTGGATTTTGATCCCCCAGTCTTTTCGTTTTGCTACTTTGTTAACTTGGTCAATAGCTTTTTCGGTATTAACACAGGGTATAAATATAGATGCGTTTGGTATCATCTTTTCCCAGTTAACAATTATTCTAACACGATCTGGGTTTAAATCAAAGTTCTTCAGTACCCCCTGTTTCATCATCTATACCTATCTTACAGTCTACTATAATAACATTTGCTGGAGGTAAGTTAAGATGTGTTCCCTTACTTAGTCTAACCTTACCTCTAACAGCACCTAGTTTATCCCTTAAATCATTAGTAAAAGAACTATAATCTATTTGATGTGCTCCACACCATTTCTTCAATGGTTTTGGTAATAAAAATATTTTCTTTAAATCTGTTTCATACCTAGCTACTAATTCACCTCGTGGTACAGCTTCGGGTACAACAAGCGTGGAAGCATCTGCCCTCGCATCATCAGTGCTTTTTATCCATAAGACTTTACTATAATGCTCATGTATGTAGTCGTTTAATACTTCTTCCACTGAAGCACCCATATCATTACTAGAATGAATATTCTTCTTTAATTGTTTGATAATAAACTGAAATAGTTTCTTAGTATCATAATCCACTAAGCCTAGTTTCTTAGCTATAATTATACCTGTCATAGAACAAGCACTTAACGCAGACCAAAATCTATTCTTTGCTGTAAGTCCCGCAACGGTATCAATTTTTATTTGTACTTTTTTTAATAATTCTTTAGTGCCTTCTATATCATTAAGGATTGATTTAATGTATACTTTACCTGCATGTCCATAGTTACTATAGAGTAGAGAGTTAAATGCGTCTGTTTCCTCTTTTGTTTCAAACCTCATTTCTTTTGTTTTACATTCTAAGATTCTTTGTGCTTCTGCTTTTGGCATTGCTTTTTTCAGCCCTATCTTATCCACGATACTTAGATTGGCACTGGTTACCGCCAACAATTGCCAAGGAAGACCACGATATCGTTCAACGTTAGAACCTCCGCTCATACGATTTCTTTGTCTACCATTTGTAAGTTGGTAAGCTAAATCACTTAAATGTGAAGAATCACTATTTGTTAATTCGTCTAATATTAATGGTAGGTTATGAAATACCTCTGCCCTATTCATCATAGACGCGGCTGTATCTGCTACGTTACACATTAATTCTTTCGGATCACCCCACACAGATAAACATGCTTCTTGTACAGTAGATTTTCCTATTCCTGTATCTCCATTTAAATGCAAAACTCCACAATGTAGAGTTGTAAATCTCATAAGGGGAGAACCGAATGCAGTTGCAAGTACAAACTGATGTATTTCAAAGTTATCTCTATTATAAAAGTTTGCCATCTCTTTCCATTTTTCAAGGCTACCTTTTGGTTCAAAATGTTCTATGGTGCTTATAGTTTGAGTAGAAGGAGGGTTAGACTTTACACCATCTTTGGTTATCTCTTCTTTGCCTATAATAAATCTATCGTATGATTCACCTATCCACCCATATTGTTTATGAGCTATATCGGCTTCCCCTTGCAGTTGTAGTTCGTTTACCCAAGCTGTTGTATATGTCATAAGTTCATCCATCTTAGTTACTGCCACGCCCTGCATGGCCATGTGTTTTCTAAATTCTTCTCTTGATGTTACAGCAGTTAAAGGAACTGTAAACTCTCTAACACCATCTTTTGGTAGATGCAGTCGCATGACGACACCTTCTCCCGTTTCGGGATCTTTCAGTCTACTAACAACGTATAAGTCGTTATGGTATATTAACTTGTCCTCTGGATCGCCATCCGCATTGGAGTATCTCACATATACTCCACCATTTTTACCTCTAAAATAAGGGGAAGGATACTTAGGTATATTACTTTTTATACCCAATGCTTCTTCTATTTCTTCATCTGATTCTTTTATTCTAGAGCCTAACACAAGAGGGGATTTTATCTTACCCCAAAAAGGACAACTAGGGCAGATGTCGGGGTTGTGTTGGTCAAACGTACTACAGAGATAAGGCCCCTCTATCCTGTTCATCTTATCTATTGTTTTTTCTTCTGAATACTCTGGATGTTTTTTTGATATATTTATTGATGCTTTATCTGCATCTACACAAAACTTTGCGATAGACAAACCACCTCTCCACAGTGGTTCACTTATAGTAGCTTGGTTTTTTATAATGTATTTTATCTGTTCGCAGCCGTTACCCTTTATTGTTCTTTGGAGAATACGCATAAATACATTCTCCATGTTATCATGTAATTTTTCTTTTGTAGCACTCGGAGGTAACTTTTCTTTTGTTGTTTCTATATTTCCAAGTGTGGCGGAGAAAGACTGAAAGACATGCGCCCCTTGTGTATTTCCTAACACCTTAACTTGTAATGGTGTGTTACCCTTGAAGTTGTGGGACCCTGGAACACGTAAAACCCTAGCACCATCAGAGGTCACGGCAGGGTCAGCTAATAAGTTATACTCTGCACATAATGATTTTAATTTTTCTGCTACAGGAAACCAATCTTTGTATTCTACTTCTGTTTCTAAAGGCCAATAACAGTGCACTCCATTTCCAGAATCTACTATAACAGGTTTTGGTAACTTAACCTTCTGACAAAAATGTCGTAGGGCTGTCAAAGCTTCGCCTTTGTTTGGGTAATCTTTTGTTTCGCCACAATCTAAGTCAAGGAAGAAAGACTTTAGATATTGTATGTTATCTACCTTCCTTGAACCATCTTCTTTAAAAGTGGCTAACGCATAAAATGTGTTATAATTATTACCGTCTAGATATTTAGTTTGTTCTATAGCTTCGTCTACTGACGAATAAAATTTCTGTATAACCGAATCACCTTTGTATCCCCATACACAATATGATCCTTTGTTACTTAATACAGATTGTAAAAATTCTTTTGTTTCCATGATATCCACCCTTCAATAAAGACACCGTGGCAGGGGCATTTTGCACTATGCCCTTTTCGGATAGCGAAATGGAGGAACGCTTTGGGTACAACTCCTAGCCACAGTGAAGTGTATTGTTTACCTAGTCATCCCAGTTGTCAACAATATCACTTAACTCATCATCAGTCTGTTGGTTGGGTGGTTTTACAGGATCAGACTTCTTGACAAGTTTCTTTGGTTCTTCGACTTTCTGTTCTTCTTGAAATGCGTTATCAAGATCAGCAGACGAATCGAAACCATCTTCCTCCTCAAATGGAGAAGGTTCTTCCATAGGAATATACTTTAATACTTGCACTGCCCTTAGTCTTAGGGAAACACCTGCTTCCCCTCTCATAAACCAAGGGTAAAAAGATACAAGTACGTTAACCTTACTTCCAGTAGTTAGGAGAAAATCTACATCTAACTTATTACCTTTTGCATCATATTGTGATGGCTTTCTAGTAGCATCTTGTCCATAAGCACCCTTTAACCTAGCCTTACCTATGTACATACCATCTTCATCTTTTGCAAACGGCATCTTTAATTTTTCTGGCCAACCTTTTGCTTTCTTAGCCGTAAAAGATTTAGCCATTTCTTTGTATAACTCTTTGGCCTGTGATTCAGTCATTTTAAACTGCATGGAATACTCTGCTCCATCGTCAAAAGCACTACAAGTTACAGACCTATTTTCGGCACTATCAAACCTGTAAGTAGTATTTATTTTAGGCCATAAAGCTTCTACATTTTTTACTTTAAAATTTGCACTCATCTCTGCCATTCTCGATTCTCCTATCTATCAAAATCAAATTCTAGTTGTTCTTCTTGAGCTTCCTCTTGCTCTATGTCCTCACTTATTGAGTCCATAAGCTCTTCTGGTGAGTGCATGTCTACACTCTTTAATGCTTCCGCTACATCGCTTACACGAAATCGGTAAGTACTACCAACTTTTATGTAAGTTTCTTGGGGTATATACGACTGCCTTACCCAAGCACGAATTGTAGATATAGAGACGGAAAAATGTTTTGCAACACTCTCTATAGGTACGTATGGTTCTTGACTCATGATCTATTCTTCCTAACTGATATGACATATTCCGTTTCAGTATTTAAACCTTCTGGTAATTTGTCGGGGTTTTCTTCTAAAAACTGTCTTACATGTGTTTGATTAAGACGTTTATCAAGGAACTCTGGAACAGCATTGTCAACAATAAACTTATACATAGATTCCCAATCAGCAGTCCAATACTTAGTTTTTGCAGTCCTATAAAACATACCCTCGGCAGTTTTAGCACTTTCTAAGTTATTAATATCGGAATACTCATTGATTGCCTGTTTAATCATATCTTGTTGTCTTACAAGATCAGAATCTTTTTCTTTAAAACTTGCTTGTAAGCTAGACCGCTCATCTCTTATTTTTATATAAGCTTTTATTAATTTTGCTATATCCATAAGTTCCTCCTCGCTTTGAATAATTAACATATAGTATCATATAATACATTAGTCAAGTATTTCTTTGTATAAATCTATAATTTTTGTGTGAATGTGTATTCTATTATCTAATAGTCTGTAAACGTGTTTCTCCGCATCAGATCCTTGTAGTTGCACAACTGTACATTTATGTGTCTGACCACTCCTATGTATACGAGCGTTGGCTTGAGCATAAGTTTCAAGGCTACTCGTGGGGCCCCACCATACAACAGTATTAGCGCGTGTTAACGTGATACCGTGTGCTGCTGCTTGTGGTTGTATCACAAGGACTTGTGGGTCTTCGGTCTCTTGAAAATATTTAAATATGTTAGTACGTTTTGTTAAAGGCACTGAACCATCTATAATCTCTGCATGTATCCCATCTTTGTTCAGAGCTTGCGATACCATTTGTATGGCATGTTTAAAAGGTACAAATACTAATACTTTTTGGCTTGACTCATCTATAACCTCACGCAGAACTTTATACCTATTGTCAATATCGAAACCTATAGCTTCCCCGTCATCGGTATATATACCACCTGCGGATATTTGTAGTAACTTGTTAAGGTGTACAGCTGCGTTCACGGCGGTAATCTCTTCGCCTAACACTTCCATAACCATAAGGTCTTGTAGCTTCTTATAATATTTATTTTGTTGGGGGGTAAGTTCTACTTTTCTCTTGACATAGATCATCTCTGGAAGGTCAAGACATTCATCTTTTGTAAATCGTATCGCAGGTTGTAATGCTTTATGCACTACTTCTACTGCATCTTCTCTAGGTTTCCAAGTAAATTGGGATACTCTAAACATAACTCGTTCTTTAAATGTACTAAAGAAAGAAGGTACACCTGATGGATTGACAAGTTTAGCTAACCCATAAGCATCAACTGGACTTTGGGAAGCAGGAGTTCCTGTCATTAACCATAACCAAGGATTAGATTCCTTAATTATTTTATATAGTTTTTTCCATCTGGTCGTCTGTGCATTTTTATAATGAGTTGCTTCGTCCACTATCACCAGATCAAAATCACATTTTACCAGATCATCTATGACTATGGCAATACCATCATAGTTAATAATTGTAAATTCTGTGCTTGACTTTAGAATTTCTTTTCTTTTCTTTGCTGTACCATGTGCAATTGATACACTCCTATGTGGAGCAAAGGTAAATAAATCTTCTCTCCATGCACTATCCATAATAGACAAAGGGCATATTATAAGAACACGCTTGACTAATCCTATATTCATAAGGTAGTCAGATGCCCAAATAGCACTTGCCGTTTTACCCGTACCTTGTTCGTTAAAACAAAAAGCTTTTCTATGTAAAGTTAAAAAAGATGCGGTATGTATTTGATGTTTAAATGGGGTCTTGCCAGGCCAGGAATACTGTCCGCATATAGGTGATGGTACGTTAATCTTTAACGCATTTAATATTGCACTTTCTTTTAACCCCCAATCAACCATGACTTTGTTGTCTGGAAGCTCCTTGCTACTTGTTATATGATTTATCACTCGTTTGGGGTCACGTAATCGTAACAACAAACTTTTGTTGTCTATTATCTCCACACTGTTCCTCCCTTATTTTTTCTTTTGATAATTCCTACTTCTATTCTTTGATGGACTTTCCAACCTCGTTCCTTGCTTATTTGATCCACCTTTACTTAAAGCTTTATTATGAGATACGTCTTTACCTTTTCTACTTATACCTTTTTTATCATAAGCACGTCTTGCCCTCTGGCGTTCCATTCTATTTGCATGTTCACCTCTTGCTTTTTGTTTTTTATACTCATGCTTGTAAGGTCTTGGTGATTTTGTATATGGCATTTGCTACCTCTTCTTATGTCTTTGCACGGTATCATATAATTTTAACTGTGCTTCATTCAAATCTTGATACTCTTTCGTATTTTTTAAGTAAAGTTCACTATCTATATAATAGTTGATAGCTTGTATAATTAATTTTACTTCTTGTTCTTCTAAATCTACTAACATTACCTATTTGCTCCATTGTATATACATTCCGATACAACGCAATGTCTGTAACAAAGACCACTAGGGTGAGGATTCCAGACACCCGTATTCAATGCTACTTTCATTCTATCGTGCCTACCTCTCCATTGTTCCCATAATACACTAATTTGTCCTCTATTGTAACTCTCCTTTATAAATTTTTTCTTTACAGTAAACAATAATCCTGCATGGATTTTATCCACATCTGGAAAGTGAGCAAACACAGATAAAGCCATAAGTTCTAATTGTCCTGTGTCAGCAGTTTGAACATTCTTACCTGTTTTGTAATCTATGATCCATGCTTTATCATCTCTTATGATTACCAAGTCTACTATACCTCTCCACCAAGCATACCTATCGTTAAACTTGCATGGCTTTAAATCTTCCGTTAAACCCATACGCATTTCTGTAAACTTGTTACCACGCCTGTTGTTAAGTGCCTTGAGAACTTTTTGCATATAAGAAAATTTAGGAGGAACTGGTTTCCCATCACGTATGTACTCTTCAGCAACAAGATGAGCTTGTGTACCATAACGCATGGCTTCTGTTTCTTTTTCAGTATAATCCTTTAGCACTTTCACATGGTAAAACTGTTTAGGGCATTGCTCAAAAGATTTAAGCCTACTAAAAGACCAAGGAGTTATGCTCACTCGCAATCTCCATAAGATTTTCCTGTTCCAGACTCACAATTCACGGGAAGTCCTCCTGCCCATATCGGTGTCCACCTCATACATTCTTCAATAAATTGTTGTGCTTCTTTTGTTTCTTCTTCTTTTACACAACACAAAATGCTATCGTGAACAGTTAAAACAACTCTATACCTCTCTGCTATTCTTAGCATTTGTTCACCAATAATGCAACGTGCTATCGCTTGGCATACATTTTCTATTATTTTACCACCATATATACGGGTCTCACCATTACGTGTTCTATAGGTATAATCAAAACCTATATCTGTTTTTGTAGCTTTCAACCCATCATATGCAATATACAAACCAGAGGGTAATTTTATTCTACCATTTTGCACTTGTAAAACACCATGCAAGCCAAAAGATGTATCTTCTTTATTGGTAGCGTCCTTCAGGTAGTGTTGTGCAGAACGCCATAACTTGTTAATCTTCCAGTTCGTACTCCTGTAGATCTGTATTACACGTCTTGCTTCATCAATATCCATATCAAAACCAAATGTTTTTAGTTGGTTCTGAAACTTGACTGCACCCATACCATACCCTGCTCCAAGTATAGTTGTCTTCCCTACAAATCTTTGGTCTTTAGTTACCTTATCTTCTTCCACACCATAAATAGCTGATGCCATTTTCTTGTAGACATCATCACCATTTCTAAATGCTTGTGTTAAATCGTCCTGTTGTGCAAGCCATGCCAACACCCTAGCTTCTATCTGTGAAGAATCAGCATCTACAAGCATATGACCTTTGGGGGCAATGATACTACGTTTTAGTTTTTTGCCATCTGCTCCACGACTAGGTAGATTTTGTAAGTTTATCTTATCATCTCCACCCCATCTCCCTGTATGAGCAGAGTAGTATCTTATTGGTACAGGCAACAAGCCACGTTTACTTATGTCTATAAATCTTTGAGTTCTAGTTTCTTCTAATGTGCTTTTAACCCCAAGTCTTGCATTAACTAATGCTCTCACTTTTTCATCGGGGTGCTGACATAATTTTTTAAACTCTTCATCTGCCTTTGCTAATGCTAAAGTTTCTTTGCCAGTTGTAGGACTTATCTTGGTTGGAGGTTCTACCCCTAGCTTTCTTAATAGTTCCGCAAACTTTAAGTTACTTAGGAGGTCATCACGACTTGTTTTAGGGCCCTCTAACAGAGCTTCCTTACGTTGACGTGTTTCCATGAGATGTTGCTCCAGTAGATCGAGATCCAAATCTAAGACGGGGTCTATAAACATACGTAGGGTAGTATCTATTAATTTAAGTTCCTTTTTAGGGAAGTTCTTTCCCATCTGTTTGAACAACTCAAAAGTTAAATCAACGTCATTAATGCAATAGTCACCAAATTTAGATAGTTCTTCTGGTGTAAAATCTTTTCTGTGCTTACCTACAGTATTTAGTATCTCTTTTCCCTTTACACCGATACCATACTTTTTAGACAAGGCATCAAGGCTCGCACTTCTGTCCACTCCATGCAAACCTCTAGCCATACACAATGTATCTGCAAACAATTTTGGTTTAATGTCAAACACCCAATTAAGAATAGCACCATCAAACATAGTGTTATGTGCGTTTAGAACACTGGAAGGCCAGGGAAACGTAAGTAAATACTCCTTAACTTGTTCGTGTGTACCACTCGCCCACTGGGTTTCCTGATTGTTTAGCTTAATACCTAAACCTATTACTTCAAAGTGTGGACTACGTATATACTCTTCAGTTGTTAACTTCTTCAAAGAGTATTGCTTGTCGTAATAGGTTTCAAAGTCTAGTGTAATTAAGTTCATCAGTCTTTAAAAAAAGCTATATAAATGCAAAGACCAAGTATGATGAGTTTACCATAATCTAAATCCCATTTAGTACCCTCACCAAACATATTATAATAATCTTCAATTTTCTTTCTCATTTACCATCTCCTCTTTTGGTTGTGCCATTTGTTGGCAAGTTAATCCATTACAACAATCATCTACTACACTCATACAAATAATACATTGGTAATGACCATGTATTGGAATCATGCTCGTTTCTTGCCCACATCTAGGGCATATCGTTATTTGTTTTACCATGAAATTCACCTCCTAATGCTCCGTATCCACAAATATCCACCCACGAATCTTCTTTATCGGAGTGTATTAACCTAGCCATTTTCATAGCTACCATACATAATATAACGTGTTTTACTGTTATCTCTCGCTCAAGGATGACACTCCACAAGTCAGCTATCCTTTTGTGATTAGTATAAGCATCACCATAATCTTTGGCTCTATCACCATTAATTAGGCTCATTGCTACTTGTAATATATCATCTCTATTTTTCATTTGTTCTCCCTTTTTATTTGCCCCTAGAGCTGATAATGAGCATTTGTAGATGCTCCCCTAGGGGACTAAGTTTATCGTACTTTCTCCGACAAGGTCAATAGTTGAAAGGAGTCAGACATGAATACAATCTGCTAAAAAACTACCCCTTGTTGCAATGGTTATTCATATGTAAAGGCACTCATTGCTTACCCTTTTCGGAGGGGACAAACTAAAAAACCCCCGACTAGACAACTCATTGCATCATTTTGTAAACATCATCATAGTTAACTTCGCAAGTATTTCCTGCAACATGACCTATAATTATATCTACAATATTGTGCATATTACTCTCGTTAACTACCAAAGCCATACCACCTGCCTTACTAATATCTCTTAAATTATTTTCTTGTAAAGCAGTTGGTTTATTTTTCCCTGCCTTACACTCTAATGCTATAAAATATCCTTCATAACATAATACTATATCTGGAACGCCACTACCTCCGTACCCACCTGTGACGGGATAGAAATAGTATGCACCCATAGTTTTTAGGGCAGTTGTTACAACTTTTTTAACTTTTGCTTCTGGTTTCAAAATGGTATCTCCTCTCCTTCGTGTTTTGGTATCCAAACTTCGTATTTAGGTAGTGTATCATTACCTTGTTTTTCTGGTAAAGTTATTTCTTCAAGTATACCATACTCTCGCATAAACATTACCAAATCAAGAGGTAAATTATTTGTTTTCATATTTTTTAGTCACAATGCTACTGATAATGTTTGACATTCTTACAGACATTTTTGCATCATGCTTGTCAAAATATTCTTGTACTTCTCTCAAAGTCCATAGGAGTACGTCTTCCCTTCTTTTTTCAAAAGCCTCTGCTCTTTCTTTTCTAGCTTTTACTCTTTCTAAATAAGTATTACGTTTAGTTTTTTGAGCTTTCTGTTCTTTATACTTTGTCAGAGCCTGTCTACCTATACCAAAGTAGCTAGCTTTCTTAATTGGTTTTAATTTAAATTCTTCTTCTATTGACATATTACCTCGCTTATTTGTTGTTGGAACTGGTATCAACCCACTCAACCGTGAGGTCAAGTGGGTTGGGCAAAGGTTAGACTAACCGTATATCCAGAATGTTTCTTCTGATAATCGTTTTCCTATTCCTTTCACTTCGGTTGGTGGTGGGTTGGGGTCGCACAACATAAGTATAGCTATACGACCTTGTATCCACCTCGGTAATTCATTTATACCCATATAACAATTATCAAGTGTGTTGTCAAGACATTCAATACCAATACATATCACATTAACTCTTTTCTTATCCTTTGGTATGTTAACGTGATATACTACACCATCTGGTATATTATTGAGTGACATAAAAACAACCACTGCTTTCTTTGTAGCCTACATCATCAACAAACTCTTGTTCTTTGAGCATAGTAAGACAAGATAGTTTACCCATGATATCTTCGGGTATCGTGTCCTCTGTGTAGGTATTCAGTTGACCATTTGCTTTTTCAATCGCAGAGTTGGGGTCATGGTTTATATTGTCAAAAGGTACAACGTCAAACTTCTGTTGTCCATCTTCCATATACACCCTAACGTGATACAGACTAAGAGTTTTTCTATCTCTTTCCCTAGATACATCATAGGCTTCTAAAAAGTCAGAAACAGCACCCCCGAATGATTTGTCAATAAACTCATAGCCACTATCTAGGATAGACTTAAACTCCTTCGCAAGTTTATCCTCGTTATACATAGTGCTAGATAAGTTTCTCAGCTTTTGACTAAGGTCGTAACCTATATCATCAAACTTTCTCTTAGCATCACGTAGATGTAAACTTGCAATATCATAAGCATTTGGATTACGTAACCATTTGCAAGCGTTCTTAACGGCTTTAGTTTCATGTATTGTTCTCACCATGTGATAAGGTGTGCTATAGTCACTATACTTATTGTTCTCAATAGGGTGAGAATAAACTGCGTACTCATCTTCTGCTCCAGATACATGAGTATTAAAATCACCATAGCCTATGTAACCCATAGTGTATGGCATATCTTTCATATATACCCACAGTTCTGGACTACTGCTATTGTCTCTCTTCCATGCAAACGAGATACCACGCATAGCATTAGCGAGCCTTGTTGCCATACCATGTAACCTTGAGTATCGCCTATAATCTTTAAAGCTACTTCCAAGCAAAGTATTGATATCAAGTTCTTCTAACTCTTCAGTTAGCTTTCTCTCAAAGTTATGTTTTGTAAAATTACTTGTGTCCATTACAGACCTTCCTTTCTTATATATGTTAGTGTATCACTAACGTCTTGGGGTTTCTCTAATAAGTCCTTGAGTGTGATATAATCATGGTAGATATGATCGCATTCCCAAGGGTTCTTACATTCTTTATGTTGTAAGGCTATCGGTTCGATATGCTCCAACAATCTATGTAATGATTTCATATGATAATGTTTCATAGTTATACTACCTCTCTTTCTTTGTGTGCAATAAAGTCTTTTACCGACATAAGGTTCATAAAATTGTGTTGAATATGTTTTGATATGAACATTGAGCTGTCAAGATGATCTGCAAGAGTTCGACCCTCAATACAACCACTATCCTCTTCACGGCTTTCGTCATCATCAGTATCTTCTCCAACACGTATAAACTTGTAAGCATATGGAAAGCTACGTTCCTTTTTGAAGTCCCTACATACATCACGTAAAGAATTAATACAATGAACATCTTGGTAGCCATTACCAAAAGGATTTTCTTCGTACCACTTCCACTGTTCAGCAACGACAACAATACTATACACTTTGTTTGGGAGTTTATCTGGGTTGATTGGTTTCTCCTCACATATCTTAGTGTGTTCTGACAAATCATACTCTGCGTATCGTTTGTCCATTGACCAAGCAGTAAACACTTCTTGCATATGGCTTATGTCCATAAAAGAATGCACTATAACTAGATCGCTACGATATCCCATTATGCAACCTCTTTCTGGTAGTGAGTGACTACCTTTTTCTCACTTACTGTGCTAACAAGGTCTAGTATCTTGTTGATCCATCTGTTGTACTGGCTACGCACTCTGGATCTTAGTTTTTGTTCACCAGAACCATCTGTCCAAGTTTCATCAATAGTACCTTGTTTGACATGACGTAAATCACTATCCAATACAAACATCTCCACAAGTGTAGGTCTTGCTTCATGTGATTGTTTTGTTATGACGTGTTCGATAAACTTACTTTTACCTTTCCAATCCCACCTATAACTATGATCTTTGAGTGTATCAATTTCTTCTTTAGTAGCATTTGGGTTTTGCCATAGTGTATAGTGTTCCATAAGTATGGCTTGTCTATCTTGATATATGTGCCAGTTAACATGACCCTCATCATTCATACCACAATCAAGCAAAGGGTACATAGTCATGATGTACTCATAGAATTTATCCATGTGTGGTTTGATCCTAGCCTTACGAGTTTTGTTAACTTGGGTGCGTGGACTTTCAAATGTAAACGAGTTACCTGCTATCTTCCAACCGAGATGTTTACCTGATGCAGACACCACTCTTTCAAACAACAAATACTTGTTGTCATCTCTATCCATACCCCATGCGTTCCATCTGTTCATACCATGCTCATTATCGTTGGGATAGTAAACGTGTTTACACGAAGGGTTATAATCACTCTTGGGTAGAAAGTATTTACATTCGGGGTGATCCTCAAGATGTTTCCATATCTCTCCCCACTCTATCCATCCCCCATACGTTCCATCTTCGACAGACCCTGCTTCTTTCGTGTGATTATCTATTACCTCTTTGTTTATGTTACATACATATTGTTTACCATTCTGAACATGAAACATAAGGTCACTTGGTAACGTACACTCAAGAAAACAATAACGTCCTTGATGCCCACCACTACCAGAACCATTACGTACACGTAAGTATTCTTTACCATTCTTCCGATACCACATGATCGGTGCTAATTTTTCTATCTCATTAGCAGTTGGTACATGGGGTACATAATACTGTTTAGATGTAGTATCTGTTACTGAAGTATCATACCATGACCACCATGATACACTATCCCAAGTACCATCATTGATAAGATACTTGTCATCATTTATTTTCATAATACGTTCCCACTTTCTGTGCCTAGCACCAACAGGTCTGATATC
>CESQ01009112.1_pt1 | contig 47339 bp, 45 predicted proteins | sample 361401 | NCBI WGS metagenome assembly CESQ01 (sample SAMEA2622119, study PRJEB7988) | marine metagenome | isolation source: saline water (ENVO:00002010), including | reverse complement strand
GAATGGGATCGGGTATTACACTTTCGCAATAATCACCAGGCAGAAGCTTTATACCTAAAAAAAGTATAATGTAAACTATAAAATTACTAACTAAATTAGGGTATTAAAATAGATTTTTAAATTTCTCCTAAGTAACTTTTATAAGCTTTTAAAATTGAATCTTTTAATTTTGTTTTTGGTTTCCAGCCATATTTTTTAGCTAGAGAAATATCTAAAACTTTTCTTGGGGTGCCATTTGGTTTAGATCTATCGTAAACAATCCTAATTTTTCTTTCAGGAATTATTAATTTTAACATTAATTCAGCATATTTTTTAATTGTAAAATCTTTACCTGTTCCAACATTAATCATGTTTTCTTTTATTTTTTTATTCATAAAATAAATGCATGCATTAGCAATATCATCAACATAAATCACTTCTCTTTTTGCCATACCATTTCCCCACAAAACTAATTTTTTTTTTTTGTTTTTCTTTAAATTATGTATTTTTTTTATTAATGCTGGCAGAAAATGTGAATTTAAACTGTCATATTTATCATTAGGACCAAAAGTATTTGTGGGCATAATACATTTATAATTCATTTTATATTGTTCATTGTAACTCTCACACATTTTAATACCTGCAATTTTTGCAATTGCGTATGCATCGTTAGTTTTTTCAAGCTTGCCGTCAAGTAAGTATTTTTCTTTTATAGGCTGTGGGCAGTTCCTTGGATAGACACAGCTTGATCCTAAAAATATTAGATTTTTAACACCATTTAAAAAAGCTGCATGAATAATATTATTTTGTATTGATAAATTACTATAAATAAAATCAGCTTTATATATGTTATTGGAGTATATGCCTCCAACTTTAGCAGCAGCTAAAAAAATAAAATCAGGTTTTTGTTTTTTTATAAATTGATACACTTTTGACTGATTTGTTAAATCTAAATTTGATTTATTTCTAACAATAATTTTTTTGTAACCATGCTTTTTTAATTTTCTAACAATTGCACTGCCTACTAAACCATTATGTCCAGCAACATAAATTTTTGAACTTTTGTTAATCATAAAAATTATTTTTTAAAAATAAAACTTAGCATGCCAAAAAGTATAAGCCACCCATCTATAAACCAATTAACTTTTTTTTTCCCTGCAATTCTAGATCTTTCAAAACTAGGAATAGTTGAATATATTAATCCTATTTTTTTTGCTTTTATCGGCAGCTCAACACAAAGTCTGAAATCATGATACTTTAGTTCAAGTTTTTGGAATGACTGTGTTTTACCAAGTATAAATGTATATAAAATATCTGAAATTTTCAGATTAAATATAATATTGCCTAGAAGACTAAACATTTTATTTCCTATTAATGTTATAAACGTATCATCCTCGCTTCCACCTTCAGGTTTTTCATATCTGGATGCAAAAATTAAATCTTTATCAATACAGTTTTCTAACATTGTTTTAAGGTATTTAGGATCCATTGAGCCATCAGCATTAATGATGCACGAATATTCTGTTTTTGAGTTATTCAATCCTTCGATTATGGCGCTGCCATAGCCATTAATTTTTTGTATTAACATTTTTATATTAGATAAATTCTTTATAGAATTTTGTGTATCTTTATCCTCATCTTGTAATACTACAATTATGTTTACATCTAAATGTTGTAGTTCTTTTAAAAAATTAGGAAGAGACTCGGATTCGTTTTTTGCTGGTATAATTAATGTTAAATTTTTCAAAAGAATAATTTAAAAATGTTTTAAAAACTTGTAATTGTATAATTTTTAATTTCAAGTAATTAATATTAGTGTTAAACATGAAAAATAATGACTTTAAATGAATATTTTTACAAATTCTTATATTTTAAGAATAAGGCGGTATATTTAATTCTTCTATTACCAATATCACTGTTTGTTGGCTCAACTATTACTAACTTATTGATAATTGCTATTACAATTATTTTTATAATAGAAAGTATTAAAAAAAAAAATTATTTTTTTTTAAATAAAGAATTTTTAGTTTTGTCTGTTTTTTACATTTATATTATATTAAATAGTATATTTTTAACTCAAAATTCAGATGGTATATTAAGAGCGATAGGATTTATTAGATTTCCGCTTTTGGCTTATGCCATTGCATATTACTTCTCATTGGAAAAAGGGGAATATCAAAAGCAAGTTTTGAGTTTATGGTTTTTAATATTTCTAATAACCTCATTCGATATTATATTTGAGTTTTTTGTTGGTTTTAACTTTATAGGAAATACATCAAACTACTCAGGACGAGTAGCCAGTTTCTCTGGTGAAGAATTAAAAGTTGGCGGATATTATTTTGGCTTTATATTGCTATCATTATGGATTGTTTTAAAAAATTACAAAAAATATTATTTTTTTTTCATAATTCTATTTTTGTTTTCTTCTTTATTAATTGGTGAAAAAGCAAATTTTATAAAATCCATATTTTTGACTTCAATATTTTTGATATTCATTGACAAAAAATCAATTTTAAAAAAATTATCTTTAATAAGTTTATTTATCGTTTTTGCTTTCGTATTTATTAAATTAAATCCCGCTTTAAATAGTAGATTTATTCATCACATATTTAGCTTAAATAAAATAGATAGTTATGAAAGTTTAGTAAGTTCAAATCAACATTTTAGTCATTATAATACAGCCTTCGAAATATTTAAAAAAAATCCTTTTTTTGGAGTTGGCGTAAAAAATTTTAGAAATGTAAGTTTTGGCAAGGAGTATAATAAAATAGAAAATGTGAATGGTGGATCAACGCATCCTCACCAAATTCATTTTGAGATGCTTTCAGAAATAGGTTTGATGGGATATATTTTATTATTTGGAATACTAATATATTTTATTATTAAAGGTATTAAATTTTATATTTATAATAGAGATTTATTATACTTAATTGGATCTTTGTTTATAATTGCAACAATATTGCCTATAATTCCTTCTGGGAGTTTTTTTACAACTTATACTGCCACGATATTTTGGATAAATTTATCATTTATTTTAAGATCCTATAAATGATTTTTTTCTATTTAAAATTCATATATTTATATTCTTGATCTTAAATATAAGTAAATAGAAATATAACTAAGTACACCAATTAGAACTAGGACTAATAATATATTGGTTTTTGAATAATAGAAATTACCAGGAATTATAATTATTAAATTAAATATATTGATTAAAATTCCCGTTAAAGAGTTTGAGAATTTAAATTTACCGAATTTTTTTGTTATTTTTTTATAAATCAAATGATGCAAATGTAAATTATCTGCTTTTTTTACATTTTTCTTTTCAAAAAAAATTCTTCTAATTATTGAAAAAAGATTTTCAAAAGCCGGATACCACAACAATAAAAGTATATAATATGGAGATAGATAGCTTCTATTCACGTTGTAAAAATCGATCAGATAAAAACCAATGAAAAACGATAAAATATAACATCCACTATCCCCTAAAAATGAAAGTGAAAAAAAATTGAAAATCATAAAAACTGATAACAAAATCAATAATTTTATATGTAAGTCATTAGAGTTTAATTCTATAAAATATGTGAGAAAAACAATATTCAAAATTGCAATGAAAAAAGTTCCAGAAGCAAGATTATTAACTCCATCAATAAAATTTGTGCCATTTATTAAAACAATTACACAAAAAAAAGTGAAAAATACTGCGAATATTTTATATTGTACAATAAAATTATCCAAAAAATCAATTCTGGTTTCACTGACAAAAATATCATTAGTGAGTATATAAAATATTATTAAAAAAGATTGAAAAAAAATTCGCACTATTGGTGATGTAATTTTATTTAAATCTGAAAAAACTCCTAATAAAAAAATAGAAAAAAAAATAAATATATTAATTAAACTTAATCCGTTTAAAAAAAAAGTTATAAAAAAAATAAATAAAAAGCCTCCTGAGAAAGGTACATTTAATTGTTGAGTAAATTTTTTATGTTTGGAATAACTTATGTTATCTAAAAAAATTTTTTTTTTTTTAAAAAAATAATTTAAAAAATATGTAAAAATTACTGATGCTAAAAAAAAAAATATGAAACTAATCATGGTAATTTATAAAATTATATGTTTTTAAAATTTTTTTCTTGCTCTTTAATATCAGAAATTAACATATCTCTTATCAAATCCTCAATTTTATATTTTGGTTTAAATTTTAAAATTTTTTTTGCTTTTGAAGAATCTCCTCTTAAATAATCTATATCTAATGGTCTAAAGTATTTTTTATTTATTTTAATTAATAATATTTTTTTATTTTTTTTTATTTGATAAGCCTTTTCATTTGTCCCTTTTCCTTGCCAAATGATTTTTAATTTAAGAATTTTGCATGCTAAATTTATAAATTGTTTAACACTGTATGTATTGTCAGTCGAAATAACAAAGTCATCAGGTTTTTTTTGTTGTAAGATTTTCCACTGCATTTCAACATAGTCTTTGGCATGTCCCCAATCTCTTTTTGCATAAATATTTCCTAAATTTAGGACCTCTTTGCTTCCCAAAATTCTTCGCGCTAAAAACATGGTAATTTTTCTGGTTACAAATGTCTCACCTCTTCTTGGACTTTCGTGATTAAAAAGTATTCCACTTGAAGCAAACAATCCGTAAGACTCTCTATAAACTTTGGTAATATGGTGAGCAAATAATTTTGAAACACCATAGGGTGACTTTGGATTAAATTCAGACCTCTCATTAAATTTAAAATGCTTCCCTTTTTCACCAAAAAGTTCTGAAGTAGTAGCTTGATAAAATTTGGTTTTTAAACCTAAAAATCTAATTATTTCAAGAATTCTTAATGAACCAATTCCACTTACTTCTGCAGTATAAACTGGATTTTCAAAAGAAACACCTACATGGCTTTGTGCCCCTAAGTTGTAAATTTCATTTGGTTTAACTTTATTTATGATTTTTGTTAAACTATCTGTATCAGTCAAATCCCCATAATGTAAAAAAAAATTTGATTTATATTTAGGATTCTCAAATATATGATCTATTCTATTTGTGTTAAATGATGAAGATTTTCTTTTTATGCCGTGAACAACATAGCCTTTTTTTAATAAAAACTCAGCGAGGTATGAACCATCTTGTCCTGTTACTCCTGTAATTATAGCAGTTTTTTGCATTTGAATACTCACTTAGGAATATATAAATAATTATAATAATTCAAATAATTATTTTATTTATTTAAGAAATGAGTTTACAGATAATATAAATAACATAAAAAGTGACATTATAATATTATACTTCAGTTCTTTATTATAAACTTTATAGCCATCACTAATTTTTTGTATAATTGATGACGAAAGAGAATTGCTAGTTTTCCTCCAACTTGTCAGTTCAACATTCATTCCTTTCATTGCAACCCCATTTTTTGCTAATTTAAGCCATAAGGTAAAATCTTCTTTTGTTTTTAAGTTAGAAAATTTAAAGTTATTTCTAATTAACTTTTTTTCCATTAATACTGTGGATAAACCAATGTAACAATGTTTTAGCAAACTATTATAGTCCACATTTTTTTTAAAATATTTTGTTTCTAAATAATTACCTTTGCTATTAATTACATTATAAGCTGTATAGGAGAATGGAATGCTCTCTTTCTCCATAAAATTTATTTGTTTTTTGAGTTTATTATGATCCCAAATATCATCACAATCACAAAATGCTAAGTAAAAACCTTTTGCAAATTCTATTCCCTTGTTTCTAGAATAACCAGCACCAATAGAGAATTTGTTTAATATTATTTTAATTTTTTTATAACCTTTGGTGATTTTTTTTATATATCTGTAATCATTTAAATCTTCGTCGTCATAAATAATAATAATCTCAAAATTTTTATAAGATTGTCTTAATACACTTTTTAACGAATAATAAAAATATTTTCTCTTTTTATAATATGGCATAATTATACTTACTTTTTTCATATTAATATCTCGTCAAAGCTATTATAAAAAAAATTAAAAAGTACCCGTAATAAAGAATTATATTTTTTTTTAATTTTTTTAATATTAATTCTACATACTCTGATTTTATAAGACCAAAAATTATTAAAAAAAGTAATGGATCTAAATATTTTTGAAAAATATAAACAAATGGTAAAGACAAAACTATACAAAATAATAAAATAAAATTTTGTGTTCTATTTTTTAGAAAAATAAAATCTAAAATAATAAAGCTAAGAGTTGATACTAAAATCATTAAAATTTCACTATTTAATGAAACTAGATCAATTAATTTTTTGATTACTCCTCCCCCGTAGTTTAGTTCCCTAAAAAAAATTAATTTGTTATAAAAAAAATGATCAACTAAAAAAATTGATATAAAAAATAAAAATATATTAAAAATTCTTTTTTTTTCATTAGAGCAGTAAATGATAAATTCTTTAAAAAATACTATTAAAAAAGGAGTTATATAAAATAAAAAAATTGTTAAAATTACGATAAAATTAGTGATGTAGTTTTGCACGTTATGTCCTGAGTGTAAATTAACAAACATTAAAAAATTTTGAAATTTTATTAAATATATAAAATAAATTATTGCTGGTAGTGAAATTAAAAAAGAAAAAATTAGTAACTTTAAAATTTCCTTAATATTCAATTTTTTTGAAAAAATATAAATATAATAAATAAAATAGGGGCAATAGTAATATCTTACATAACAACAAATAGATAAAGATAGTATGCATAAATAACAAAAAATTATATTATTATTTTTTTGAAATCTTAAATAAAAAAATATTGAAATACCAAAAAAAATTAAGCTTAAATTATCTCCAAGTAACCATATCGCAGATGATCTAAAATATGGAGAAGTAAATATAATTAAAGAAAATATAAAAATATAGATATCATCTTTAATTCGTAATTTTAGTATATTGTAAAAAATAAATGGGAGAAAAGATGACAAAAAAATATAACTAATTTTTAAATAATTTAAGTTACCAAAAATACTCAGCATTTTTCCAGAAAATATATAAAATATTGGGGAATGAACTAGGCTGCCTGAATTTGACCAAAACAATTTAAAGCCTTCGTTTAAGTCATCACCAAAAGCTTGAATAAAAGGTAATAAATAGTTAGAGTCATGAATTGCTCCACCACTTGAATTTTCATTATAAAAAAAACCAATAAGAATTGTAATTATACCAACCGTAAACAAAAATATTTTTTTATAGAGCATAATAATAATGAAATTATTTATTGTTTATTTATACTATTAATATTTAATAATTTTTTAAAAAATAAAAATGTTTCATCGTTCTAAACGAATTATACCCCTAATATTAGTTTTTGGCATAATTGTGAATATCATATTTTCTTACAATAATATTAACAAGTATGACAATTATAGAGAAAGATCTGATGGTGCAATTGAGAATCATATGATCAGATCTGATATTCTGTTTGGCTGGAAGACTGCAGAAAAAATTAGACAAAATTTACAGGAAAAAAAATTTTTTGATGCAATACCTGTGAATGATAGATGGTTTTTGCCATGTATTTTAATTGGAACTTATTTCTATATTATTGGTGAACAAATTTTTGAAAAAGACGAAATAAATCAAGGTGAAAAAAAAATTAAAAAAAATAATGGAAAATTAGGATTTTTGATATTTCAAATTATATTATTTTATCTTTCTCTATTTTATTTGGGAAAAAAACTGAAAAAAAAGTTTAATCAAAAAAATATTACAATTATTTTAATTTTACTATCCTTTGAACCTACAATATTACAGTGGCACTCCTCTTTTTGGTCTGAAAGTATTTATATTTCAATGTTTATTATTCTTATTGGTAAACTCATTAATATAAATCAAAAAAATTCTAAAAATTTATTTATCGGACTATTAATTGGTATTATGTTTGCGCAAAGATCAGCATCATTTTTATTAATAATCCCAATTTTTTTATATTATGTAACTTGTTTCAAAAAAGAGATAAAACCATATTTTTTTTTATTTCTAGGATATTTTATATTTATAAGCTTTATGGGAGTTAATCATCAAATTAAAACTGGTAAGTTTTTTGTCTTGCCGTACCATAGCCAGCTGTATTCTAATTATCATTATATGTTACATGAAATGAAAGCTAAATCAGAAAATAAAAGTAAGAAAGTTGCGTTAGAAGAAAAAATTATAGAAGAGAAAAATTGGATGGAAGAAAATAAAATTAACCCAAATAACTTCAATGATATTTTTTTAATTATTAATTACAGAAATAAAGAATTCTTTAAAGAAGTTTTAAATAATCCAATTGATTCTGTTGTATTTTTAATTAACAAAATTTTTCAAGCAGCAATTTTAGATCCTTTTTGGGTAAAGAAAAACTTATTTTTAGACAAATCGATAGAGAATTATTATTTAGATTTTAATAAAGATATTTTTCTAAGGATTATATATTCTGCAGTTTTTTATTTAATCTGTTTAATCGGTCTTATTTATTTGATTTATGATTATTTTAACTCAAAAAAAGAGTTTAAAAAATATAACTTTTTATTGTTAAATTTTTTGATTATTTCCTATTTTTATTTATTTGCTGGAGGATATGGAGTTTCAAGATATTTTATACCAACCCTAGTTAATTTTTCATTTTTTTTTATAATAGGATTAAACTTTATATTTAATAGAAAAGTAGAATGTTAAAATTATTTCAAAAAATTGAGACAGCAGTATCATATATTTTAAGTAACTCTATTAACGAAAAAAAATTTTTAAAAAAGAAATTAAATAAAAAAAAAATTATTGTAATTGATATTGGGGCAAATGTAGGGAGTTATTTAGATTTTATAATTAAGAATTTTAATTATAAGAAAATATATGCCTTCGAACCCTCAATAAAAGCTTACAATCAACTAAAAAATAAATTCAATAGTAAAAGCATAATTTTAGAAAATATTGCCCTTTCAAACAAAAAGGTAAAAAGAAAATTTTATGAATATAAACTTACCTCACAGTCTAGCTTTTACAAAATAACAAGTAAAAAAAATCCATTCAAAAATCTTAATGATATTTACGAAATTAAAACTTTAAAACTGGACGAATATCTAAACTTAAAAGAAAAAAAAATTGATATTTGTAAAATAGACATTCAAGGAGAAGAGTTAAATGTTTTAATTGGTATGCAAAAATATTTAAAGAAAAAGAAAATTAAATTAATTAAAGTAGAAATCACTATAAGGAATGATTATGATAATAATAAAAATCAATTTGTTGAAATCATTAATTTTTTAAAGAAATATAACTATAATTTAGTCACTATATCAAAAATAAAATTTTCTCAAAATGAGATAATGTTTTTAGATGCATATTTCCAATAAAAAAATAAATGAAAAATAAAATAGTTTTTTTTATGCCAAAAATTGGAACGGGTGGTGTTGAAAAAAACCTTTTTGTATTTTCTAAATTTTTGTCAAAAAAAAACGATGTTTTTATATGTACTTCATCAAAAAAATTTATGTATAAGTTTGATAAAAAAATCAATTTTATATTCCCAAAAAAAGAATTAAAAAATAGTTATAGACAAAGATTACATTATATTGTTTGTTTATATTCATTATTTATATTTTTAATTAAAAATAAAAATTCAATTGTAATTTCATTTCAAGGAAATGTTTATTGTGTTTTATTATGTAAATTATTAGGCATTAAAATTTTAGTAAGATCCAACTCCTCACCAGCTGGATGGGAACATGGTTTTTTTAAAAGATTTATTTATAGTCGAATAATGAAGAAGGCAGATTCGTTTTTAGTAAATAGTTTAAGTTTTAAGAAACAAATTGAAAATGTTTACGGTATAAAAGCTACGTCCATATACAATCCTGTTGATTCAAAAGATATTCTTAAAAAAGCAAAAGAAAAAAAAAGAATAAATTTTTTTAATAAAAAAAATAAAAGTTTAAATTTAATTAACATCGGTAGATTAACTGATCAAAAAGATCAGATGACTTTATTAAAGGCTATAAATTTAATTAAAGATAAAATTAACATAAAATTAATTATTATTGGTGAGGGGGAAAAAAAAAAAAAATTAGAAAATTACATAAATATTAATAATTTGAAAAAAAATATTAAAATTATAAATTTTATTCAAAATCCATATCCACTAATTAAATCTTCAGATATTTTTATATTATCTTCAAAATTTGAGGGCCTTCCAAATGTTTTACTAGAGGCTGCAATATTAAAAAAATATATTATATCGACAAATTGCCCAACTGGACCAAGCGAAATAATTAAAGACAAGACCTACGGTGTTTTATTTAAAATTGGCGATTTTTACAGTTTATCAAGAGAAATATTATTTTATTCAAAAAATAAAAAAAAAATAAATAAAAAAATTAAAATGAAAAATATTATTCTTGATAATTTTAATTTTAAGAAAAATTTGATTAAGTTTGAAAATTTAGTAAATAAAATTAATTACTAACTACAGCATATTTATTAAAATTTTATAATGACTAAACATTGTATATTTTTTACAATTTTTCTTTGAATTAATTTTTTTAACTTTAAAATTTTCTTTATTGTTATGGAAATCTACTAAAGCATTTTTTAAGGCATCTTTTTTATCACTTTCGAAAAGAGTGCCAGATTTACCATTTTCCAAAAACTCCGATGGGCCATTTTTACAATTACTTGAAATTATATATGAATTATTCATTGCTGCTTCAACTAATACAAATCCTGGCTCTTCCCAAAGCGAAGATAATATAAATGCCTCCGACTTTTTCATATAATAGTACAAGTTTTCTTTATGACCCATCAAATGAACAATATTGTTTAAACCCTTATTTTTAATTAACGAAATTAATTTTTTTTTTAATTCACCCTTTCCAAAAATTAGTAGATTATAGTTTTTATTTTGCTTATAAAATTCTGTAAACTCATTTATTAAATATTCAAAATTCTTTTGCTTTGTAAGTCTTCCGGCTGCAATGAAATAATTATTACTGATGAAATTTTTATTAATTAGATCATTTGAATTATTTTTTTTTAAAAGAATCTTCATGTTAATTATTGCATCAGGAAGAAAGGCTAGCTTTTCAGTTTCGAATATTTTTTGAATTTTTAATTCTTCAATTAATTGATTGGTCGGTGAAGTAACTAAAAAAATTTTATTTGATGAAAGTTTCCAAAAAAATTTTCTCAATTTTGTTAGTTTTGGTAAGCCTGATATTCTTAAAATAAATTTAGTTTTAAAGCTAAAACAATTTAATAAAAAAAGTGGTAGAGAGCTTATTAAGTGCAAAATAATAAAGTCAGGTTTATTTTTTTTTAATAATTGGAGCAATGGAATGAATGAAAGAACAAATATTATTAAATATGATATTCTGCTTTGAATAAAACCTTCTTTAGGTAATAACTTAAAATATTTTAATCTAAAATTAATTAACTTTACATTGTGATCTTTAAGATAATCAGCATATCTATCCCACTCTCCACATACATTAATAATAAACGCTTCATAGTTTTTTTTTGAATATTTTGATAATGATATAGCTGAGTTCAATGTTGACGATACTGTGCCAACATTAGACAAACAAGGTGACCAATAAAAAACTTTTTTCATTTAATTTTTTTTGTTAACAAAAAATCTTTACCCATAAAACTAATTGTTAAGTAATTTTGTCTATTTTTTTCAATAAATGAAATATATCGAAAATATAAATTCTCATCAATTTCATAATTTATATTATTAAAAGGATTGTAATTATATACTTTATATTCTTTATTCAATCTAGCTATGTTTCTAGTAACAAAAATTGTCGTGCAAATTAAAATTAAAATGAAACTTTTTTTCTTAAAATCTTCATATTTTATATCGTAGCCACTTAAGTAATATGCAAATGGAATAAAAAATAATAACGCAATGAGTTGATAGCCTCCATATCTTAATGCTGGATGCTTTAGAAACCATTCAAAAAGTAATAAAATAATTATAAAATAAATTGCGTAAATCTTATCACTCTTTTTATAATTTTTTTTCAAAAGATTTTTTTTAAATAAAAAGTAAACTATCAAGGTAAGAACTATTAAACCCAATAAAAAATCACTTACTTTATTAAAAAAGTAGTTATCCATCCAATTAGCAAGCCAATTAAATTTACTTATATAAAGCGCTCTATCATCAACAACGTAGTTTGGTGTAGCTCCAGCTTTGGACCAAAGTTCAAACCACTCATTTACATCTTTTATGATTTTTGCGTCAAATGACCAAGGAATGTTAGAAAAGCAGGTAAAATTTGCGGGATACACTAGGCAACCAGAATTAATAAAATTATAAAAAAACATCAAAAAAGTAAATAATAAACAATAAATTACAGTTCTTGAAAAAAAGATTTTTTTTATGTCTTTTTTTAAATGAGAATAAAAAAATATTAATAGAATTATTGGACTATAGATTAAATAAAATGTTTTTAGAGAAATTAAAATTGTTAATAAAATACAAATTAAAAAAATAGTTTTTAAGTTATTATAATTAAATAATTTATCTTTTTTATTGTTAATTATTGCTATAAACAAAATTACTATTAACAAAACAATTATTTGACCAGATCTATCGGTACCATGTTCGCCAAGTCTATAGAAAAAAATATTTATAAATAAAAATACTAAAAGGCTGAGAAAATTAACTAAATTTATTTTTTTAAATATATTAATATTGAAGATTAATTTTAATAATATCAAGTTTGAAAATCCTAAAAAATATGCTGGTGAAATATGAAAAAGATAAAAATCTATCTTAGGAAGGTAAAATAGAGAGTTTAGAAAAAATAAAGAGGATGGATTTCTAAATCCATTATTTAACCATCCAATACCTATTGGGTGAGAATATTGAGTTAATAAATGTGAATAAGGAAAATGATAATATGGAAAATCATCATGATTTTTACCTATTAAAATAAAAATGACTAATATAGAAAAAATAATTAAGAAAGTTATTAATTCTTTTTTAATTAAAATAAACCTTAAGTTGAGGAATAGAATAAAGAAAATTAAACCTGCGAGTAATGTTAAAGTATTAAATAGATGATTGTGCGGATAAATAATTGAAGAAGTGTAAGAAAAAAAAATTAGAAATGATAAGCCTAATAAACCAATAAAGCCTAGTTCATTTGTATCTATTTTTAATATTTTTGATAGAAAAAATCCATAACCAATAATACTTAAGGAAATTAAATAAAAATAAAAAATAAGCATTTTAATAAAAAGATTTATAAACTTTTAAGTTTTCTTTAGCACATTTTGACCATTAATACATTTTAATTCTTTGATAGCCTTTTTTAATTTTTTTTTTTGTAAAGATTTAGATTTTAATGTCATCTCAATTTTTTTTTTTAATATCATAAATATACTTAGATACTCCTCCATTTTTTTGATGTAGAAAAATTATGTGATCAAATAAAACTTTTTTTAACATATTAAAATATCATTTTTTTCAAATGTGAATTTATTTTAAATTTTATAATTTTTTTTAATTTTGAATTATCAGATAATAAGTTAGTAGTTTTGGTCGTATCAACAAATATTCCTTTTTTCTTGTATTTTTTTAATATTATTTTCGCAATATCTTTTAAATATGTTTTTTTACCAGATCCAATATTTATTATCCCATAGAATTTTTTTTTCATTAGTATAAAAATTATTTTAGATATGTCGTTCATAGATATAAAATCTCTATAATGATTTAAGTTTTGAAGCTTTATTGTTTTTTTGGTTTTTCTAATTTTATTTTTAAGATCAGGTACTAAATAGTTATTTTTTTGATTTTTATTAGTTGTACTAAATATTCTTCCAATACAATAATTTTTATTTCCTTTGAACTTTTTTATTACAAACTTTTCAGCAAGAAGTTTTGTTTTTCCATAATATGAAATTGGATTTATAATTCCAGTTTCCTTAATTTTTTTTTTTGATGACTTATATACATGCGAAGTAGAAGCAAAAAAAAACCATTTAACGTTATTTGCTAAAGCTACATTAACTATATTTTTAGTGCCTATATAATTTACTTGAAAAGCCTTACTTTTATTTCTTTTGACTATTTTTAGTGGAACTATAGCGGCTAGATGGATAATTACATCTATATTTTTATTTTTAAACCAATGATTAATATCTGATTTTTTTCGAATATCTCCCTTGAATCTGTAAATTTTATTAAATTTATTTGATTTAATTAATATTTTACCAAGACTTCCCGAATATCCAGTGATGCCGATTTTATTCATTTGGCTAGAGGTTTAAATATTTTTCTAATTTGATTTTTTATAGAATTATTCCTTAACGATATTTTTTTTTTTTGATTTAAATGTTGTTTTTTTTTTATAATTTTGCACATACCTGAAGAGACAAAGCTGAATTCTAAATCAAAATTATCTTGATTTGCTTGATATATACTTAAAATTCTTTCGAAAGTTTCTTTATTATTTATTTCACAATAAAAATTATTTCTTTTCTCATTTTTTAAATAAGGTAGCCAAGAGGTATCATCAATATAAAATATTCCATTTAATTTTAATTTTTTAAAATAATGATAAAATATCTTTTCTACGTGATTTGCTTCATGTAGAGAATCTAAGTAAATTACATCTACTTCTTTTGGTAATTTTTCTTCAAGATATTTAAAATTATCATCTCTGACTTTATAAAAATTCCATTTTGGATCGTTAAATAAATTTGAATAATCATTAACATCAATAGAATACAAATTTCCATTTTTTTGATTACAAATATCTAAAAATAATTTGGTTGATCTACCCTCCTTGACTCCAAACTCTACGATTTGCGGTTTATTAAATTTCAACACATCGGCTTTTAAAAACGTATCTAATTTATATATGTAGTCTGTCATACTAAGTTGCAAATTACTTGTTTCTACTTTTTAAATATACTATCTATTATTTTATTTAATATCTTTTAAATGAGTAAAATAAAAAAGCAAAAAAATATTTTAATAAAAAAAAAAGCAAATAAACCTTTTTTTTCAATAATAACAGTGGTTAAGAATGCTGAAAAAGACATAATGCAAACAATTAACAGCGTAAAAAAACAAACATTCAAGAATTTTGAATATTTAATAATAGATGGAAAATCTACAGATAGAACAGTTAAAAATATTTTAATACACCAAAAATATATTAATTTACTAATCTCAGAAAAGGATGGTGGAATATACTACGCCATGAATAAAGCTTTAAAGTTTGTTAATGGAGAAGTTGTAGTTATTATTAATGCTGGAGATGTTTTTGTTAAAAATGCCTTATTAACAATTTACAAAAAGTTTAAAAAAAATCCTAGTGCAGAATTTATTTTTGGTACAGTAAAAAGACACTATGTAGGATCAACAATATTAAAATATGGCTTTAATAAACATAGATTAAAATATAATTTTGATTTTGCTACATCACATTCAACAGGTTTTTTTATTAAAAAAAAAGCAATGGATAGAATTGGAAATTATAATACAATATTTAAATACTCTGCAGATTATGATTTATATTATAGAGCTTTAATAAAGTTCAATCTCAGAGGAGATTATACACAAAAAAAAGAGTTAATTGGGATTTTTAAAAGTGGTGGCTTTTCTAGTAAAATAAGTTTTTTTAATCATTTATTGGAAGAAACAAAAATAAGACTTCACAATAATCAGAATATTATTTTAGTTTCTATAATTTTTTTGAATTCTTTGGTAAAATATTTTATTAAAAAAAATATAAATTTATAGGAATAAATTCTGCTGGAAATAATTCTTATTTTATTAGAGAGGAATACTTTGAGAAACTAAATTTAAATGAAAATTCAATTAAATTTAACCGTTCTTATTTTGGAAAAAAGAATTTACAAATTTTGAGTTTTTCGAAAGTCTTAGGGAAATATTTTTTAAATTGTTTCTTACATATGTATCATTAAAAGAATTATATTTAAGCTCTAAAACTAAATCATTGTCCAAAATTTTATTATTTAATAAATTTCCAAAACCTATATTTCTATATGAAATATTGCTATCGATTGTAGCTCTTATTTTTTTGTCAGATGAAATAAAATATTGTCTGTAATATCTCGTAATCGCTGAAGGTATCAAATTTATTTTTGAAGGCATATATTCTTCCATTTTTTTTTTTAATAAATTTAATGTTGTTTCATCTACTTTATTAAATTGAATTAAAATTTTTTTTTTTAATTTATTTGTTGTATATCCGTTCTTTTTCTTTATTTCCAAAAATATGTTTTTTTTACATTTTTCTTCTCCATACCATCTAAATCTGTATTTTTCTTTTAGGAGATTACCATCTAAATTCTGCTTTATAGAATTGTTATGAAAATCATCGAAGTAAATAGAATTTATCCATCTAGGATCATGTTGGTTTATAAATTTAAATTTTGAAAATTTTAAAATATTTATAAGATTGTATAAATATTTTTTATCTAATTTCCATTTTTTTTCTAATCTAGTTTCCATTCAATCAATTTTTTTTTTGTAAGAATTTTTACTATTTAAAATATAGTTATTGGCGTTTTTTCTCCCTTGAATATTTGTAATCTCAATAAAGCCACCTTTGTAGTTTTCTAGCCAAAGCTGAATAATTTCAATAATTCCAGGAAAGTTTTTTCTTAAATCATTAATTGAATTTACTTCTTCAAATGTTGTGTCGAGTGTTGTGGCTAAAATTTTATTGTCTATTTCATTTTTATCAATCATATAAATGATTCCAATTACTTTAGATTTTACTACAATTCCCTCTTCTACTGATCTTCCAATTAAAATAACATCTAGGGCATCTCCATCACCCCCAGACTCAAAACTTTCTAAAGTTTTTGGTAAAAAACCATAATTAAATGGGTATGGAAGATATTTTACAACTCTCTCTGAACCTGATTTATATTCTTGAATAATACTAAATCCATCTGTTGAAACTTTTTTTTTTTTACTACTGCCAGCGGCAATTTCAACAACAACATTTACAGAATTATCGCCATTATAAGTTTCAAAGTCAGATATATAATTTTTTTCTGAAGATTGGCCATTTGAAATTATGTTAAATAAAAAAAAAAGTATTAATAATATTTTTTTCATAAATTTTTAAGCTTTTTTTTATCCTGCCTGTAAATTATTGATAAAATTTCAGAATTTTCAGCATTATTTTTTAGAGAAACATTATTCAGTAAAATATTATTTGACTCTGATAATAAATATTCTATTTCAGAGTTTATTACTTTTACGTCCTGGATGTTTGACAAGCTGGCATTGTAATTTTTTTTCTTAGTATATGAAGCAAAAGGAATTTGAACGTTTTTAAAAATAGAATTTCTTATATCTAATTTAGAACCATCTTTATTAGCAGTGCCAATAAATGAATCTGTGACTTTAACGTTATTAATTTTAACAGTAGAATTTTCTCCAGAGCTAAATGATTTATCATTAATATTATTTAAATTTATATTCTGAATAAAAACATTAGAACCAGACAAATCAATGGCATCATTAGAAATATTTCTAAAGTCAGAGTCAATTATTTTGCCATTACTAAAATCAAAATCAATTGCATCTGATGAAATGTTTTCAAAAATAATATTTTTTATAAAAAAATTAGAATTAATAATGTTTAATGCATCTTCTGAAGCAATATTTGAAAATGATGTATTTTTAATTTCTACAGTTGAGTCGTAAATATTCAATGCCCCAAATAACCTTAGTCCATAAAAATAATTTTTATAATTATTATCTTTAACAAATTCATATAAATATCGATTTTCTTTTGCATTATTAATTTTTGTTTTAGTAAAGCCATTTGCCTTATAATTATTATTTTTAAATTTATTGTTAAAATCTAGTCCATTAAGATACTCAAATCTAACATTCCTAAAAAAACTTTTATTATTACTATGAACTAAAATTCCACCTCCAAAATTATTTTTATCCCCACTGATCTTTACAAAGTTTTTTAAATTCCCATTCACTATCCAGTTTGATTTAGAGAATATAAAAGCATTATTTATAAGTTTTATTTCTTCGTCATTTTCAATTTGAACGCTATAGCCAGATGGAATTGTTATATTTTGATCTATAAGGGTAAATTTATTTTTTAAAGTAAGAGTTTTATTATTTTTATTAAAATAATTTAAGTAATTTTTTTGAGCGAGATGTTTGTTTTCAAACGAAATATTATTTTCGATCTTCAAATAAAAAATTGAGCCATTTATTTTGTCTTCTAAAACAAAATGATGACAAAATAACTTTGAATTTGATTTTTTTATTTTGTTAATGCCTTTTTTTAAATTTAAATTCAAATTTAATTCATTTAAAATTTTCTGCTCATTTTGCCACATTTCACATTCTGCTTTTTTTATAATAATTCTATTATTTTTTGTGTCTTTATTGGTGATTTGAATTTCTTTTCCTAAATCTCTTGCAGTGATTGAGTTAAGATTTGAAGAAAAATAATTTCTTAAATAATCAGCTCTTATATAAGTTTCTTTTTTAGAAAAAAAATAAATTCCAATACCACCTACTCTATCCCAAGGATAGTCTAGAACAAAACTATCTAAATATATTTTTGCGTTAATTTTGTTAATAAATTTTTCACGATTTAAGAAAAAACTATCTAAAAATTCTTTTGTAGTTATTAGATTTATACTTTTTAAATATTCATTAAAAAATTCTTTATTAACTTCTCCTGATTGATCATAAAAAAATAACTGCCACCATCTACCTTCGGATGGTTTAAAATCATAAGCAGTTCTTGTAAGTGAGCGATAAATATCATTTATTATCGGATGATAGTTGTAACCGGGTATTTTATGTCCGTCGAATGGTATAGGTTCTATCAAGCCCGAAATTGGATTATAGTAAAGCTTAACACTCTTCAGCGCATATCCATGTTTTGTACCTAACAAATCACATAGCGCAAAATAATTCGCCCATTTTTTTATATCTACTACTTTCTCTAAAGGCAAATCTCTATTTATAAAATCAACAATTTTATTTTTTACACTTATGAATAAATCTCTATTTGATGATCTATTCCAGTAATTTTTCTGGTAGGGATCGAGCTTTATATCCTGAAAATTTTCAGAGACATAATTTTCATCTAAGCCAAAAATTGGACCTGCTCTCCTATTATTTTTTTCTATTAAATTATTGCTAAATGTTTCCTCTAATACATATAGTCCTTTTTTTTCACCGTTAATTCTTAAATTTACAAACTTATATTTTAGTTTTACTAAACCTAATTCTCCACTGAGTTCATGAAATAACCACTCATGAATATAATTTCTTATCCTTGGTTTTTGTAGAGAAAAACTACTTAAACCATCATAATAATTGTCATTATCTAAATTAAATCTATATGAAGAGTTTTCAATGTTTTCATAATGAATTGGCCTATCACCTTTTAATCTTATATTCGTTCCAATAATTTCATTAGGTTGATCTTTTTTATTTATCGACGCTCTAGCTGAAGTAAAATTTATTTTTCTATTATCAATTTTATCTTGCCTATTTTTTTCTAAAATTATTCTATTTTTTTGAGATATGTTTAAATCGAAAGTCTCTAATTCATAATAAAAATTTGTAAAAATTAAATAAACGATTTTTGGAATATATTTGTAGTTATACATACCATTAAGATGAATTCTTTTGAAAAATTCATCTTTGTTTTTATTCCAAAAACCTGTTTGAAAAAAAAGAAATAGAAATAATATTAAAATAGGAAAAGAAATAAAAAAGTAAATTTTGGTTAGAAAATAAAATTTATTATTTTGTTTTTTTGATTTGGAAAACTCCTTTAAAATCATAGTGATATAGCATGATCTTTGCTTATAATTATATTAGCATCTGGAAATTTATTTAAAATTTGATCATTTAGTAGAGTATTTTTTGAAAAGTCTAGTGGAAGAAAAAAAAGATTTATTACAAATTGATTTTTAGAGTGATTTACAGAATTCACCTCTAGATATTTAGAATATTTAGAAATTAGCTTAATTAAAACATCAACATCTTTTTTTACAATATTTCTACTTATTGTTATTGATAAAGTTAAATTTCCAAGCTCAGATTTTTGTACATTTTTATTAAATTTATAAAAAATAATAATTATTAATGATGATAAAAGCGTTCCAACAATTACAATATTTGTTTGTCCTGCGCCAGCGCCTAATCCTATGGCTATAACTAAAAATAAAAAAACAAGTTCTTCGGGTTCTTTTATTGCTGCCCTAAATCTTACGATTGATAATGCTCCTACCAAGCCTAAAGAGAGTGCCAAAGATGATTTAACAATAGTAATAACTATACAAGTAGTTAGTCCAAGTATTACAAAATTTTTTGAAAATTCATGCTTATTTGATAGTGAAGTTGAAAATCTTAAATAAATTAGTCTAATTAAAAGACAAAGAACTAAAGCAACTATTAAATTTGCAACAAAATTAGTTGTATCAATCTTTATATTTTCGTTTGTAAAAAATTCTAAAAATTCCTTATTCATTTCTCTAAACTATAAATTCATATACGAGTATTAATTATATTTCCATTTTTTATTTCGTAAACTTTACTACAGTATTTAAAAACTGAGTTTCTATGAGATATTAATACTATAGTTTCAATATTTTTCTGATTAAAAATATATTCAATTACCTTATTTTCTGTTTCTAAATCAAGCGCACTAGTAGCTTCATCTAATAACAAAAATTTTGGATTTCTGTAAAGTGCTCTTGCTATTCCTAATCGTTGAATCTGGCCACCTGATAAATTTGTTCCCTTTTCAGAAAGTATAGTGTCAAATTTAAGTTTTGAATTTGCAAAATGTTCATATAATTCAAAAGATTTTATTAGTTCGATAAACTTTTTATCTTCCTCGGGTACTCCTTTTTTAAAAGTTACATTATAGTATACACTCTCGTTCAGTAAAAAAATATTTTGTGATACAAATCCTATTTTATCATAAATTGTACTTATTTCGTTATTAGATTTGTTAAGAAGTATTTTTCCAGAACTTGGCCTTAATAAACCTAGCAATAAATTGATAAAGGTTGTTTTGCCACTACCTGTCTTACCTAAAATACCAATCTTATCTCCTTTTTGAATCTCGAAGTTAATATTATTAAGTATATTTTTTTGACCTATATCGTATGAAAGAGACAAATTATCAAATTTAATTTTATTAAAAACATCTCTACTTAAACTAAAATTATTTAAATTTTTAAGTTTATGGTATTTTTGTAGCTCTCCATAAATTGTATCTATTGCAACAGAGTTAAACTTTATATCCTGGATTGACTTAATTGTCTTTGTCAAAGGAGCAATTAATCTTATAGACGCAAAACCAAAAATACCGAGTGTTATTAAAATTTCATTATTTGAAAAATTATAATTTTTTAAAATTATAAATATTAATACTATCCCAATTACTATTGTTAGCTCTAGAAGTAGCCTTGGCATTTGAATTACAGTGTCTTTTATAGCTCCTATTTTTGCAAAACTTTGATTTGGAATTTGGTATTTATCTAAAAATATTTTTTTTAAATTAAAGATTCTTATTTCTTTAAAATTCCAAAAAGTTTTTTGAATTTCATTCACGGCATCAGTTTGAAACATTTGTCTTTTTTTTCCCACCTCTACTAAATATTTACTTGATAGCAAATTCCATATTCCAAAAAATGCTATAAATAATAAGATAACAGATAAAGATATATAAAAATTATAAATTAATAAAAACAAAGAAATTGAAAACATAATTATTAAATTAATTATTAATTCTATAATTGGCCAAATTACTCCAAAAGAAAAAAGATTTGCTTCTGTTCTTAAAGTTTGAATAACTTTTGAACTATTTGATTTTTTTGATGAAAGAAAATCTTGAGATATAAAATAGTCCAAATTTTTATAAGAAATTTCAGCTGCTAAGTTATAACCATATCGACTTTTGAGATACACAAGTAAAGTGTAAATTACAAACTTTAAAAAATAAACTATTAAAAAAAATATAAATAAATATGTAATATAATTATCTGGGTTTAAAAATTTAAGAAATTGAAAATTGTAATCTAAGAGAGAAAATTCATTTCCAGAGATATTAGTTAGAATCGGATATATTAAACCAATTCCTAAAAGTTCAGTCACAGCATTTAAAAAGCTTAGAAACAAAATAATAATAAATGTTTTTTTTGAACTGAAATTTATTATAGTAAATGTTTTTTTTAACGCTTCCTTAATCTGCATAATTAATAAATATTTTTACATTAAAATTGTATTAAAAAATCTATAGAAAATTTTGTGTATACCATTTTATAGTTTTTTTAAGACCTATTTTATAATTTGTAAATTTCTTTATACCTAAAATATTAACAATTTTTTTATTACTTCCAAAGGTATCTTTTACATCTGCGTTATTTCTAGCTATGTTTTTTATCTTTATTGTAGGAAAGTATTTTTTTATTTCTTTAATCAAAATTTTAATGCCAATTGGACTACTTGCACAGACATTAAAAATTCTTTCATCTTTAGGCAATTTTGCAAAAATAATTTTTTTCAAAACCTTAATAACATCCTCAATATAAGTAAAATCTCTTAAGTGATTTCCTGAATTATTTAAATAAAAAATTTTATTCTTTTTAATACAATCTAATAATTTCAAAATAAACATATCTGGTCTACCCCATTCTCCATAAACAGTAAAAAATCTTATTCCAATAAATGGTTTTCTATAAATTTTTTCAAAAATTTTTGCTTGATACTCATTTTTTATTTTTGTTTTTCCGTAAGGATTTTTTGCATTTAGTTTTGCTTTTTCATTAGTTGGAAATTTTTTTTGTTCGCCATAGACAGAGCTGGACGAAGCATAAATAAATTTTTTTATATATTTAAAATTCAAATTTATAACTAGATTGTTAAATCCCTTAACGTTAGTTTGATAATATATTTTCGGGTTTACTAAAGAATATCTTACACCTGGTTGTGCAGCAAAATGGTAAATATAATCAAAATTTAGAGGTTTAAGTTTTTTTTTAACTTGAATTTGTTTGTTTATATTAATTTTTTTAAAAATAAAGTTTTTATTTTTTTTTAAAATTTTTAATCTTTTTTTTTTATAACTTACAGAATAATAATTATTCAAATTATCTATACCAAAAATCTTATTATTTTTATTTTTTAAAAGTTCATTTGCTAAAGAAAAACCTATAAAGCCACAACATCCAGTTATTAGGTATTTTTTTTTCATAATTTTAAAAAAACAATTATTACAGTTTATTCTTTAAGATAATTATTCCCCGCCTGATATATTGACGACTTGATTAGTAATTAGCGTATTTTTATCAGAGCATAAAAAATATATATATTCTGCTACTTCATAAATAGTAGCCATTCTTCGTATAGGAATTAAATCTACTCGTTTTTTCATATTTTTACCTTTAACATTTTTGTGAATTTTTGTATTTGTGACCCCTATTCTAAGTGCATTAATTAAAATATTTTTTTTATAGTAATCTTTATAATTACTGAAAAAAAATTCATTCATGTATTTAGTTAGAGAGTAAAGGCCAGTAGTTTTGCCGCCCCCAAATTTTACTCCAGTGCTTGAGCTTAAAAGAATTCTGCCAAATTTTCTTTTACTCATTAATGGTAAAATCTTTTGAATAATAACTAAATTGGATAGATAGTTAACATTTATGTGATTATAAAAAGATTTAATGTTTGTTTTGAGTATATCGTCTGCTTCTATATGACCAGTTAAAGATACAAAAGCATCAATGTTTTTAAATTTTTTATCTTTTTTAATAAAAGACATAAAATTATTAATATTGTTTAAATCAAATTTGAAACTTTGGAAACCTTGTTTTTTAATTTTATCTAAATTCTTTTTATTTTTATTATAATGTGCCAAAACCGACCAATTGTTGCTAAGGAAATATTGTGTAGCTGCTATCCCAATATCTGAGCTGGCTCCTAATATTAAAACTCTTTTATTTTTCATCTAATTTTTGACCATTGCTCTGCATGCTTATTGCCAATTAATGTACCTTTAACATCACAAACATTGCAGGGCGAAAAATTTCTATCAGCATTACTTAGTTTTTTTCTAGCAAAATCAAATTTTTTAGAGGTCCAAATTTCTTTAATTGAATTATTTTTGACATTTCCCATTATCATTTTTTTTCCCCAATCATGAGAACACATTAAAACATCTCCATTGTAATCTATAAAAAATGTATATGATGGGTATGTACATTTCATTTTTAAGCTTTCCTTTAGTGGTTCGATTTTAAATTCTGCATTATTAAGGTTTCCGGCTCTATTACTTAAAGTAATACCAAAATCTTTGTCTTCGCCATAATATCTATTTCTAATCACATACCTACTTTTATCAATATTAATTCTTTTCATCATTTTTAAAAAATTTTCAGCTTCTTTTGGTCCATCATAAACACTTATTAATAATACAGATATGCCTGCTTCAAACAATTTTAAAGCTCTTTTGTCGTTAAGTGGATCTCCATTGGTTATAATCTCTAAATTTACGTTAGGTAATTTTTCTCTGATATCTTTTATGTGTTTATAAATTCTTTTGTCAAGTAATGGCTCAACAAATCCTGAATAAATTATTGATCCAGAATAATTAAATGATTTTAATTCCTCATAAATTTTATCATGCAAATTTTGATCAATAAATTCATTAACATGATCATAATTAGGATCACTTCTAGGGCAGAAAGAACATTTTCTATTACACATGCCTGAATTACTAATCTCTATAACGGATGGCATTGGTATATTGGTATCTTTAAAGAAGACTAAATTCTTATCGCTTATAGATGATTTTCTATCAATATTAGTATCAAAAAATTTAATTTCTTTTTCTGTCATTTAAATATTTTTCATTTAATTAAATTAATTATATCATCAGGTCGTCTTATAAAGTAATTATATTTTTGACTACTCTTACCATATCCATAATTAGCATGAATATACTGGGACTTTGATTTTTTTGCTGCTTTATAATCTACAAACATATCACCAACATAAACTGATTGTGAATTCTTAACTTTTGCTAACTTAATAGCCTTCAATAATTGATCTGGATAAGGTTTTCCTTTTAAATTTTTTGATGGACATACGACTATGTCAACTTTTAAGTTAAATTTTTTTATTAGCTTAGTAGTTCTTTTTTTATGTTTAGAAGTGACTATTGCAGTTTTAATTTTTTTTTTATTCAAATAATTAATAGTTTTTTTAATGTTTGGATATATTTTAATTTTGCTAAAATTTTCTATAGATTTTTTCTGATAATAATTTTCTATGTTTTTAAAGTTACTTTTTATTCCTAAATTTCTCAAAATTTTTTGAAAGGGTAAGCCTACATTTTTAAAATATTTTTTAAATTCAATTTTGAGATAAAATTTTTTAGAAACTGCGTTCCAACTTATTTTCATATTGTGTTTTGAATCAAATAACACCCCATCCAAATCAAACATGACGAGCTTAATTTTACTATACATTAATATAGTTTTCTTATCTTATCTTTTGGCATTAAATCAATTGTTTTCATCAAATCTTCATTTATATCTACTGAAAAAGTTTTGCTTTTTAAAAATAAAGTCCCCAAGTTAAAATCATTTTCGAGTGCTCTATTCAGCTCTATTCCCTCGGTTGCTTCTAAAGAGCTCTCCTGTAGCTTTGAATATTCAATTAATTTATCTGGATGAAAAGATATAATAGATAAATCCTTAAAATAAAATTCAGGTTTTATTTTTCTAAAAACATAAGGAACTTGTGCTCTACTAAAGTATAAAATTTTATTTCCTAAAGTTTTTATAACTTTAATAACATGAGGGCTTGATGAATTTTCAGTAGCCACACATGGAACAACAATATCAAAATGGCTATTTTCTTTATGAAAATCAATTACCATATCTATATCAAATGGGTTAACTAGTGGCTCATCACCCTGAATATCTACTATAAGTTTTGCTTTATAATTTTTTGCTACTTCTGCTATTCTTTCAGTCCCATTCTTATGGTTGGGAGAGGTCATAACTGCCTCACCACCATGTTTTTTTACAGTATCAACTATTTTTTTGCTGTCGGTGCAAACTATAACTTTATCAAGTTTTTTTGAAAGCATTGCTCTTTTTAAAGTATGAACAATAAGTGGAAGTTTATCAATTTCTAAAAGTGGCTTCTCTTTTAATCTGCTTGAATTTAATCTTGATGGAATTAAACCTAATATCATTTTTTTTAAGTATATCTATAGTCTGCTTAGTCTTTTTTGGAGTTCTCTTTTTTCATACATCTTTCTTTTATTTCTATTAAATGAAATTATTTTTTCATAATTAGCTTTTAAAAAACTTTTATTACTTGCCATGTCGTAAAGTAAAATATTTCTATCTTCATTTGAAATATTATGTGCAGAACCGTGAATTAATCTACTGTGGAAAAAAATACAACTACCTCTTTTTTCATTCAAACTAATAGGCTTATATTTTTTTGAGATTTTATCTAACAAATTTGGATGTATAAAATATTTTTGTAAAGAATTTATATTTAAAAACTGCACATGTTTAAAAAATTTTTTGTGAGAACCGGGAAAGATCCACAATCCACCATTTTTATGTCTATGATCATCTAAAAAAATCATACAATTTGTCATATTGCTTGTACTAAAACCTAGCTGGTTCCAATAAACAAAATCTTGGTGGAAATATTCAACACTTCCATTCCATTTTTTTTTCAAATTCGATTTTGCATTCCAACATTTAATTTGGTCTGTATTTAAAATTTCTTTTACTGTTTCTGAGAATTTTTTTTTTTCTTCGATTAAATTTATAAAAAATTTGTCTTTATGAAGCGAATGTATTAAAGATTTCTTCAGTCCTGGCTCGGACAATCCTCTACCATCTTTTTGAATTTTCTCAAGCTTTTTAAGTCTTTTTTTCGCTAGGATAGTTTCTTTTTTTGATAAAAAATTCTTTACTATTAAGTAACCATTTTCATGATAAAATTTTAAATCTTTTTTGGTTAACATTTTTTTTTTCATTATTTTATTTATTTTAAAAAACTAGTTTAAGTAGATATTGAAATATCTATATCATGGATTTTTAAATATCAATAAAAATGTATAATCCTCATATTTTTTGATTTCTTAAAGTTTCTACTACTTCAACAAAAGAAGGTTTATTAGATTTGCTGACAAATCTTCTTTTAATAAGGTCAGCATAAGAAGCCATAGATTTTTTAAATTGTTTATTAATTTCTTTTTTTGAAATATTAACTTCCCCATCTATATCTATAAATGGACAATTGATTCCCTTTACATTTTTTTCGTGCACAGATAAATTATATCTTCCAAAATATTTAGACCTCAAGCCAATAATTTTTTTATTAAGCATTACTGCATTCAATACAGCTGATGAAAAGCAAAATACTACGATTGAGGAGTTGCCAATTAAATCAACGGTTCTTTTTTTTGAAACTACTATATTACGATTATTTTTAAAATATTTACTTATTTGATTAAAAGATTTTAACATATCAGGATGTAAAGATACGATGACTTTTGATTTAAATGTTAAAGAAATTTTATTTAAGGCAAAAAATAAATTTTCATAATATTTTTCCTTAGTTTTTGAACTTACTAATCCTTCTCTTGATGTTCTGTCTGTAGCCTCCATCGGGCTGTCTATAAATAAAATAAATTTCTTTTTATTTTTTATTTTTTTTTTTTTACGATTTTGATAAAATGTATCAAATAGTTTACTATTAATATGAATTATTTTTCTATACAAAGAAACCTTAAAATATGGAAAAATATTTTCAAATTTTTTGCTAAAGCCTGTATTAAAGACTTTGATATTTTCAGCGTTTGACTCAAATAATAAATGTATTTTTGGAAAAAGATTAATTATAGTTAGAAATCTCCAAATATAATAAAAGCCTTTTTTAAGTACATGTTGATAGCCTACAAATATTTTTGTTAATGGAATATCTATAAATATACTAGTTCCCCACATGCTTGTTGTAGAAATCATAATTAATTTGGCATTTACTTTTTTTAATAAATAAAAAATTTTAAAATCTACAATACTCTTACTTAATTCATTCATAATAATATCTAATTTTTTATTTTTGGAAAATTTTAAAAAATCATTTGAATTTTTAATGTCAATTATTTTAAAATTTTTTGGTAATAGTTTTTTATTTTTTTCTATCGAAAAAAATTTATGCTTATGAAAAATTCTTAATTTTTGTAAATTTAAGATATATATTTTATTAAAACCTTTTGAAAGTTCATTAATTAATTCTTTATGTACTATTGAAAATCTTACTAAATCATCCGATAGATTTATGTAGCAAAGACTTTTTTCTAATTTCATATTTTTTTAAATATATTTGTTTACAATTTAAAGATTAATATATAAATGTTTTTTTCAAATTATAAACATGTAAGATTTTTTCAAACAATATTTATGAACTCAAAACTTTATTTAACTTCTATTTTCATTATCTATATGGTAACTCTAATTACCAAGTAATATTGTCTTAAAAGTGATCAGATGAAACTAGTATACATTTTAATTTTTTTTTACTATGAAATTAAACAAATCAAGGCCATTATTCTAAGCTATTTCAAGCTTATTAAAGAGATCAAATTTTTTAAGCTTTTTAATTTATTTAATCAAAACACATTAAAAATTGAAGATTTTAAAAAAAGTGTCTTTATAAATTGTTTAAAAAAAATTAGAAAAAATTATTTTTTAAAGCAAAAACAAAATTCAAACAGAAAATCTATTTTAGTAGACTTGCTTATAAAGCATCATACGGAGTACATAATGATTAATCTTTTAATTGCTAGAGAATTACAAAATCTTACGAATAAACCTGTTGTTTGTTTAATTTATAATAAAGACTATAAAACGAGATTAATTGCAAACCAATTTGGATATGAAAAAATAATATTTATAAAAAAAGAAAAATTTTTCGAAAGATTTCTATATTTTTTAAAAGCTTTACAACTATTTAAAAAAAGTAAAAACAAAAAAATATATAAAAATTTTATAATATCAAAAATAGAAATTGGTAAAATAGCCTTTGAAAATTTTTATCGTTTTAGTAAAAATTTAAATGGAAAAAACGAAGTTTTTTTTAAGATTTTAAATTTATCAAAATCATTTTTGTATTTTGATTTTTTTAAAAATATCTGCTTAAAAAAAAAGGTTAGTCATCTAGTTATAGGTGAAAATCAATTTTTACCCCATCGAACACTTTTTAATTTATCACTAAAGAATAAAATTAAAGTCTTTTCTAGATTGGGTGATGCATATTCTGGTATCAAAATACGGCTATTTAATAATTATTCCGAAAGATACAGTCATAAAGATAAGTACTCAAAGAGAGTTGTGGGTTATTATATGGAAGAATTATTAAAAAAAAAAAATAATCTTGAAAAATTATATCAAAAACAAAAAAAAATATTTGATATAGGCAAAGAAGATGTATGGGTAAAAGGCTGGGTTAAAAATGAAAGCATCAAAACATATAATCCTATTCATAAAAACGAAAATAAGAAATTAGTATTGATTCTTCCTCATGTTATGAATGATGGAATGTTTCAATCAAAATGGCAATTATACAATACTCCACATGAATGGTTTGAAGAAACTTTAAAATTAATTAAGGATATAAAATCTGTGAATTGGTTAATTAAAACCCATCCTTATGAAGTTATAAAAACCGACTTGAAAACTAAGAATATTTTTTTTAAGTATATTAAAGATTGTGAGCATGTTAAATTATTAGATCAAAATTATTCTTTAAAAAATCATGAGGATAAAATATTTTGTGTTTTAACTTGTCACGGTTCAGCAGGTTATGAATATCCCTCTATTGGCATACCAAGTATCACAACTGCAGATACAAGATATGAGCATGTCAAGTGTACTCAAAGCATTAAGTCTATAAAAGAATATAAATATATTTTAAATAATATTAGTAAAATCCATAAAGTTGATAAATTAAAAAAAAATAGAGCTAAAATTTACTGGTACGTTAGAAGATGTAATTCTGTTAATTTTGATGTTTTGCCTAAAATTAAAGTTCAAGGGAAGGAGCCATCAGATTACTTAAAAAAAATGACAGCTAAATTAAGTTCAAAAAAAAATTTAGGGGGTACTTTTTATAAGTATTTCAAGCTACAATATAAAAATAATAATAGACATACGATAAATCATAAATTACTTAAAGATTTTAAATTTAAAAATTTCAATATTAGAAACGATATATGAAAAAAATATTAGTTACAGGTGGTGCAGGCTTTATAGGCAGCCATCTAGTTGAATATTTGTCAAAAAAAAATCGTGTTTTTGTAATAGATAATCTTTCTCAAGGAAACAAATTAGAAAATATAAACAAAAATATCAAATTGATTAAAGGAGATGTTAGAGATTATGATCTTATAAAATATTATTCAAAAAACTGTTTTTCCATCTTTCATCTAGCAGCTATTCTTGGAGTGGATGTTGTTTCAAAAAAAAATGTTGCAACAATGGATTGTGAATATGAGGGTCTTAAAAATGTATGTTCAGCTGCAAAAAAAAATAAAGTAAAAAAAATAATTTATACTTCATCAAGTGGAGTATATGGAAAATTAAGCTATAAAGGAAATGTTAAAGAAGATGCTATAATTCAGCCATCTTCCGCATATTCTATGGCAAAAAGATCTTGTGAAATGTATTTAAAATATTTTAATAAAGAAACTAAAATTAGTTCTATAGCAGTAAGACTATTCAATGTATACGGACCGAGGCAAGATGAAAGAATGGTCATACCAAGATTTATAAATCAAGCGAAAAAAAATAAAATAATAGCTGTTTATGGAAATGGCAAACAAACTAGAGACTTCACCTATATTGATGATTGTATAAAAGTTTTTGATTTAATAAATAAAAAGGTAATAGGTTTCCACATACTAAATTCTTCTAGGGGAAAAGATTTTGATATTTATTCTTTAGCAAAAGTAATTAAAAAGAAACTAAAGTCTAAATCAAAAATTAGAAAAGTTACTGTTCCAGAAAAAATTCGAGAATTTCAGGTAATGAAAAGATCTGGAGATTCATCTAAACTTTTTAAATTAATAAATTTTAAGCCTTCAACAAATTTAATTGATGGTTTAAAAAAAATTTTTTAAGTAGAATATGATAAAAAGTTATTTATTTGAATTAAATAATAAAATAAAAAAAAGAAAAATTAATGTAGCCATATTTGGAGTAGGATATGTTGGTATTAAATTAGTTTTAGCTCTAGGTAAAAAAAATTGTTTAGTTTCATGCTTTGATAAAGATAATAAAAAAATAAAAAAAATTTCAAAAGGAATTTCTCCTTTTTCTTACATTTCCAATAAAGAAATTAAGAATGTTAAAAAAAATATAATTTTCCCAAAAAATCTTAGCGAAGTATGCAATGCAGATGTAATTATAATGTGTTTGCCAACTCCTTTAAATAAAGGCAAGCCAGATCTTTCACATATAAAAAATTGTTGGAATCAAATAAAGCATTATATAAAAAAAGGACAGTTAATAATACTCGAAAGCACGACTTACCCTGGATGTACAGAAGAAATTTTTCTTGGCTATTTAAAAAAAAAATTTTTAATCGATAAGGAAATTTTCTTATCATATTCTCCTGAAAGAGAGAACCCTGGTGATAATCAATTTAATTTCAGAAATACTCCCAAAGTTGTTTCTGGAGTAGGAAAAAATTCATTAAATGTTTGTAATAATTTTTACAAATTAATCACAAAAAAAACAGTTTTAACTCCATCAATAAAAATTGCAGAAATGTCGAAATTACTAGAGAATATATACCGCTCAATTAATATAGCATTAATTAATGAACTAAAGATTGCAACTACCAAACTAGATATAAATATATATGATGTAATTAAGGTCGCAAGCACAAAGCCCTTTGGTTTTCAAAGATTTTTTCCTGGACCAGGAACAGGCGGCCACTGTATTCCAATTGACCCAATATATTTTTCATGGCTGTCGAAAAAAAGTGGGGTAAATGTAAAGTTTATTGAATTATCAAGTAAAATAAACCAAATACGTACCAAATGGATAATTAGAAAATTAAAAGTTTTATCTAAAAAATTTAAAAAACCTAAAATTTTACTCCTTGGGCTTTCGTATAAAAAGAATATAGAAGATACCAGAGAATCGGCGAGTGTTAAAATTTTAGAGGATTTGGCAAAAGAAAAATACTTAATTGATTACTGTGATCCATTTAATAAGAAAATATTATTAAATTTTAATAATAAAAAAAAATATTTTTTTTCAAAAAAATTTAATAAAAGACTAATCCAAAAATATGATTTGATTGTTATTGCTACAGATCACGATAAATTTAATTATACACTTATAAAAAACTCAAAAAAAACAATTGTTGATTTAAGAGGCAAATACAAGAACTATAAATCTAAATATATTTATCAACTCTAGAATTTATTAACATTTTTTTTAAACATATGGCTTGCCAAAATAAATTCGAGTTTTGTAAACTTTTATCTTTTTTAAATTTTTCAAACAAAGATAATAATTTTTCAGTGTTATAAATACCGTCATAAAAAGTTTTGCTATCTGATAAAATAGAGTATGCCCAATCAAAAAGGTCGGATTTTAACCATTTTATTTGTGGATCCGATATATATTTTTTTTTTTCAAATCCGTTCTCATTAAATTTTTTTTCAAAAAGTGCTCTATATAGATATCTAAGATTTCCATTTTTAATTATATAGGCTGGGTCTAAATTATAAAAAAATTTAACAATATTTTTATCTAGTATTGGAACTCTAAGTTCCTTTCCATAAGCCATTGAGGATCTATCACAGCTTTTTAAAATCCTTTGTAATTTAGTATAAAAGATATCTCTATAAATAATTTTTTTTAAATTAAATTTTATTTCAACAATTTCTTTAGAAAATTCGTTTTCCATATTTTTTACATTTAAAAAATCATCAGTAAAAATACTTAAATCAATATTTTTTGACCCATCTGCAGATAAACCGCCAAAATCTAAAGCATTAACACTATTATAAATTAATTTTATTAAATTTTTATAACTTATATTTTCAACATTTTTGAATTTAGCAGTCTCAGAAAATATTTTTGTAAAATTTTTTTTTTTAAATAAATCGAAAATGTAAGAACCAAAAATATATTTATAGCCTCCAGCGACATCATCTCCTCCTTGGGCTTCCAATATTACTTTTTGCTCTGGACCATACGCTTTCTTTATTAAAATTGATTTAGCTATTGTTGGTATTCCAGGAAAAGGGCCTTCCTGACTATAAAATACTTCATCAAAATTTTTTATTATATCTTCGCTAGTAATTTTATAAAAATTAACTTTCCAATCTACCTTGTTTGATATTTTTTCTAAATCATGTTTTTCGTTAAATTCTTTCTCATCAAAAAAATAGCTATTTGATGATATATCATTTTGACCTTTATTGATTTTATCTACAAAATACATCATTAGTTTAGAATCTATACCTGAACTTACATTTAAACCTATTTTTACATCTGCTTGACATTGAATGTTAAATGAATTTTCAATTAGCTCATATGCTTTATCAATTAATTCATTCTCTGAAATTTCTTGACTTAAGTTATTTAAGTTATCTTTTAGATCCCAATATCTTCTAATTTCAAATTGATTTTTTTTAGGAAAATATTTTATAAAATGGCCAGGCTGTAGTTGATATATATCTTTATAAAAAGTCTTTTCACCATAATCGTAAAAAGACGTTGTTAAATAAGACTTAATTTTGTTAATATTAAAATTATTTTCAAAAATTTTATATAATCCTTTAATTTCTGAGCTTACAATAAAATCTTTATCATTTTTAATATAATAAAATGGTTTTACTCCAACATGATCTCTGGCGCAAAAGAAAGAGTTTTCTTTGTTGTCGTAAATTACAAATGAAAAAATTCCATTTAGATAATCCAAACATTTCTCTTTTTTAATTGAATAAAGCTCTAAAAGAACTTCGGTATCAGTATTGGTTTTTGTTTGTAAATCGAATTGTTTCTTTAAACTTTTAAAATTATAAATTTCACCATTATAAACTATAGTGTATCTGCCGGATTTATCTTTCATTGGCATATTGCCTTTTGAAGATAGATCAAAAATACTTAATCTACACGATCCAAGAGATAGATTTTCGAAATTAATATAATTTTGGTTATCTGGACCTCTATGTTTGATAATATTAATTATATTTTTTACAGTTTTTTCAGAATTTAGATTATTCTCTGAGTAACACAGTGCTATTCCACACATATCTATATAATTGTCTTTAATTTTATTTGTCGGCTTTTTTGTTTAGAGCTTTTAATAAGCGCATCAATTACAATCATATCTATCAAACTTTCTGCATCATCACAAAGAGGTTTTGATGCTTTATTTAAAAAACAATTTACAGCGTTTTTAGCTAATAAGCCAAATTGGTTTCTTGGTTTGGGACCAAACATTTTTATAGGTGTTAATTTAAGTTCTTCAAAACCTTTATGCTCAGGTGATTTTATTATTTTATATAAAAAACCAGATCTACCAATTCCAGTTATTAAAATTTTACCTTTGGTACCATACAAGTGTATATCAAAATTATCATATTTTTTAATATCTAAAGATTGTATTGTTGCTTTAAGATTATTTTTAAAAATTAAAATACCATCAACATTTTCGTCATCCTTTGGATGGTAAAAATTTAGTTTATTTTTAAAACCACTTACACTATCTACTTCTCCAGCTGTATCTTTTAGCAACATCCGAAGGGTATCAACTAAATGTGTTCCCGTAGTCAATATTCCATAAACATAATATGAAGTAACCTGAATTATATCGCCTATAACTCCTGATTTTATTTTTTTTCTTAATTTAATAATTTCTTCGTCAAATCTTCTCCGGTGATTTACCAGAACTTTAACTTTTCTCCTTTTTATCTTTTTATTTAAAAATATTGCTTGCTTTAAATTGTTCGCTAACGGTTTTTCTAAAACAATAACTTTAATACCTAAATCTATACATTTATTTGTTATCTCAAAGTGGGTGTCTTTCCATGTAGCAATAGAAACTATATCTGGTTTTTCTTTTTTAATCATATGAATATAGTTTTTATAAACATTGATACCGCTGGAAATTTTATGTATTAACTTATTTTTTATTTCTTTTTTTTCACAAACGCCTAATAACTTTGTATTTTTGTTGTACTTCCACATGCCCAAATGGCTGGCAGGCTTTTTTCTTTTTTTATCAAATTCTAAAGTAAAACCTATTCTGCCCGCACCAATATGACAAACTAAAACTTTTTTTTTCATTAAATTTTGTTAAAATAATATATAAGCATTTAATATGTTTAATAGAAAAAGTAAAACTATATGTTTTATTCCTGCAAGAAAAGGTTCTAAAAGAATTCATAATAAAAATTTAAAAAAAATAAATAATAAAACATTAATTGAAATCACTATAAATCAAGCAATAAAATCAAGAATATTTTCAGATATAATATTGTCCTCAGATTCAGATAAAATATTAAGTATAGGAAGAAAGTTATCAATAACTTGTTTTAAAAGAAGTAAGAAAAACTCCCAAAATACCTCTACTACTGACTCAGCATTAAAAGAAGTAATTTTAAAATTTAAAAAAAATTATGATAATATTATAATACTTCAGGCAACTTCTCCCTTAAGAAAAGTGACAACATTAAGAAAATTTGTCCAATATTGTATTAGTAAAAAACTGAAAAATTGTCTAACTGTAAGCAAGATTTATGATAATTTATCTCATTTTAATAAGAAGTATTTTAACTCTATAAACAGAATAAGAAAAATAAGCCAAAATAGAAAACCGTTTCTATTTGAAAATGGTTTAATTTACTTTATATCTAAAAATAGTTTTGTTAAAAATTTTAAAATATATCCTAAAAATAACTGGAACTATTTTTTGACTAACAAATATGAATCTTTAGATATTAATGATATGGATGACCTAAATATTTGTAAACTTTTATCAAGAAAGTATGAGTAAAGAATTTAAGATTTCAAAAAAAGTAATTAAAGAAAGTACAAAACCCTATATTATTGCTGAAGCCTGCATAAATCATGAAGGTAAAATAAATTTAGCAAAAAAAATGGTCGATAAAGCTGTAGAAGCAGGAGTTTCTGCAGTTAAATTTCAGTTTCATGTTTTAGAGGACGAGATGTTAAAAAGCACACCTAAATCATCAAATTTTTCTGAAAGCCTTTATGATACACTTAAAAGAACAAACTTATCAATAAAAGAACATAAGTATTTAAAGAAATATTGTGAGAATAAACGAATAGATTATCTATGTACGCCTTTTTCATTTAAGTCTGCAGATATTTTAGAAAAAGAAATTAATTTGAAAATTTTTAAAGTTGGATCAGGTGAACTTACGAATATACCATTACAAATACATATCGCAAAAAAAAAATTTCCTACAATAATTTCGACTGGCATGTCAACCTTTAAAGAGGTCAGGCATACTTTAAACACTGTTAGAAAAATTAATAAAAATATTGCATTAACACAATGTACATCGGCTTACCCCTGTGATCCTAAAATATCTGATATTTCAGTTATAAAAGAATATATTAATAAATTAAATGTTGTGTCAGGCTTATCAGATCATACATCAACAATTTATACATCTGTTGCTGCAATTGCATATGGAGCAAGAATTATTGAAAAACATTTTACATTAAACAAAAAAGCTAAAGGACCAGATCACGCATCTTCTCTAAATCCAGAGGAGCTTAAACACTTGGTTGAAGGTTGTAATTCAGTTTTTTACGCTACTAGAAATAGTAAAAAAATCATCCATAAAGAAGAAAAACAAATTATTAGTTGGGCCAGAGAATCTGTTGTAAGTATTAAAAATATAAGAAAAAATGATATTTTAAACAAAGAAAATTTATCGGTAAAAAGACCAGCTCCAAAAAATAGAGAAATACCAGCAAAATTATATTTTCAAGTTCTTGGTAAAAAAGCAAAAAAAAATATTGGAATTAATAGAAAAATAAAATGGACAGAAATAAAATAAAAAAATATTTATTTTTTTTCGACTCTAGAGCAACATTTGCCTATGCAAATAATATAATAAAAGTTTTTAAGAAAAAAAAAATAAATTATAAAATTATTGTTTCTGGAAATTATTTAGAGAAAGAAATGAAAATTAATAAAAATATTTTTAAAAAAAATAGACTAAAAATAACATCTTCAATTAAGTTTAGAAGTCCCACTAGAAGTATAGATTATTGGCCAAAATCTTTTGGAAAGGCAATGATTGATTATTCAGAAAAACTTAAAAAAATCAAACCAGATATTGTAATTATTACTGGTGATAGAATTGAAACCCTGGCATTTTGTATAACATGTGCTTATATGAACATTCCTATTGCTCATGTACAAGCGGGAGATAAGTCCGGACATATAGACGATCTATCAAGAGCTGCTATTTCAAAATTTGCAAATTTACATTTTGCACCCTCATATCAAGCTTGCAAAAGATTAATTGAATGGGGTGAAAATCAAAAGAGAATTTTTTTTACTGGAGCCCCACAGTTAGACGACATGGCTTTTAAAAAAAAAATAAATAAATTAGATTATTTTATAGTTATTTTTCATCCAGTGCTAAATGAGCAAGAGGAAATTAATTATCAGTTAAACAATTTAATCCGTGCAATAAACAAATCTCAAATTAAAGCAATTTGGATATACCCAAATAATGATATGGGCTACAAAAAAATATTAAGTAAAATTAAAAAAAATAAAAAAAAAAATATAAAAATAGTATCAAACTATGAGAGATCTGAATTTGTTAAACTTATGCAAAGATCAAAAGGAATAATTGGCAATTCCTCAGCGGGAATAATAGAAGCCTCTATTTATAAAATCCCCGTTGTTAATATTGGAAGTAGGCAAAATGGAAGGCCTCAATCAAAAAATATAGTAAATTGTAAATATGATTATAAAAGTATTCTTGATAAAATTAATTATATTAGAAAAAATAAAAATTTTTTAAGATCACTTAAAAAAACAAAAAATCCTTATTTTATAAAAAATTCGAGCTATAGAATAACAAGTATATTAATGAAAATAAAAAAGAATAGTGACTTACTTAAAAAATTTTAATTCCATCTTTTAAATAAGTACATGAAATCATCGAAGATTTTTTTATAATTCATTATGAATATTTCTTCATTACAAATTTTTTTATAAAATTCGTGATTATCGTTAACCATGTTATTTAACTTTTCCTTATCTGATAAAATAATTAATTTATCATAAAAATCCTTTGGAGTATTTATATCGATTTGTATTAGTCGACTATTAATATCATCATTAGGAATTAATCCTTTTGTGTAAAATATAATTTTTTTGAAATAGAAAGATTCATAAATTGGTAAATTTGTGGGTCCACAGTACGTTGGCATCACAACTGCATCACAGTTCAAATACATGGAAATTAAATTGTCATCATCTATAAATGGAAGAATTTTGAAATTACTTTCTAATTTCTTATCTGAAATTTCATTTTTAATATAGCTTAGATTGCCTTTATCAGTTCCGCAAAATACAAAAAAATAATCTTGAATGTTTTCCTTTTTTAAAATTTGCACTGTATCAATAATATACTTATGGTTTTTATGTGCCCAAAATTGTGCTGGATAAAAAATTATTTTTTTATCTTTTGGTAAAGATAATTCATCAAAAATTTTTTTATAATCCAAATTTTTTTTTTTTTCTAAAAAGACTTCTGGCAAAATTGGAATTAAATTTTGATTTACTATTTGTTCTTCAGGTACTTTGTAAAGATTTTCCAAATCTATTTTATTTGCATGATGTGGAACGATTATTCTAAATGCTCGATAAATAACTTCATTTAGAAGTTTTTCTTTTTTTTCGTAATTATAATTTAAATTATGCTCAGGAAATTGAGTATTTTTTTTATGATCCAAGTCCCATATATTAAATATAAATGGTATATCGGCACAATACTTTGCCATTAAAGATGGTCCTAAAAAAACGACTAAATCGTATTTATTTTTTTTGATAAAACTAGTAAATGAATGTTTAAGCTTTAGTTTATTTAATAATTGTTTTGCCGCGTCTATCTCGAACAATTCAGAATAATATTTATAAATTTTGTTAGGTTTAAATAAAACTGTTCGTAAATTAATGTTATTAAAATACGTTTCGGTTGATTTGTCGGTTATGATTATTTCAATGTCTGAGTTATAGTCTTTAACCTTACTCAATAAAAGTGAGGACTTTAAAGATTGATAAAAACCACCTCCCATTTTTGGTGAACCTTCTAAAAAAACTCCTATTTTAATTAATTTACTCATTATTTAAAATTTTCTTAATATTTTTAATATTTTGTTGCATTGAAACATCAAAATATTGAATTCTGTCAGAGCGTAACCTTTTTATTTTTTCTCTAAAAATATCAATATTATTCTCAATATAATCAATTGAATTATTTAGATTGTTTAAGTTACTTTCAATTATACCTATATCATTTCTATCTTTAAAATAATAGAGATTTGATAAATCACTTTTAATAAGTTCGTTTTCATTATTAGAAAAAAAAATCACAGGTTTCAATTTACAAAAAGCAAAAGTATATGCTGTACCTGAAAAATCTGTAATCATAAATTTAGCTTTTTTATAACTATCCAGATAAGAAGTATTTTTATCTATTGTAAAATTTTTATAATTTTTAAATAAGTTATATATTTTTTCGATTTCTCTAATTCGAATTTCGTCCTTCAAGTCACTTGGATGCGGTCTATAAACTAAATTAGAATTTTTTATACTTAAAATTTTATCTATAATTTCCTCTAAATATCGGCTCAGGTCAAAATCTAGGTAAACTAAAGATTTTGTTGGTGCTAATAAAATGGAGTCCTCAAAATTTTTATTTTTACTAATCAATCTATGAACATGATCCAATTTTAAATACCCAGTATTAATAATTTTAGGTTTTTCAAGATTTTGAGCATTAAATGAGTTTATTTTTTTTTGTAACATTTCAATTGTTACTGTTGATGAAGTAAATATATAATTATAATCACAAAGTGACTTTGCCAGATTATTTTCACTTTCTTTTCTAACCATTGGAGCATCATAAATATCATGATTAATATAAATTTTATTTATGGATTTAGGAAAAGTATAAACAATATAACTACTTATAAAGATATCTAACATATAAATATATTTAAGATATCCTGGATTTATGAAATAAGAATTTTTATTAAATTGAATTTCATTAGAAGATCCTTGATTAAATCCTAGAAAGACTTCAAAGTTTTTTTCTTTTTTTATCTCATTAATTAGTTCTATTAAATTTTCTTGATAAGATTTAATTGGAAAATAAAATAAAACAATTTTTACATTTTTGACAAAAATTTTTTTAAATAAAAATTTTAAATTTAAAATAAGTATGGAAAAAATTGTTCTAAAAAAATCAACTATTCTCAAAATAAATTTAATCACGATTTTTATTTTCAATTTAAATTTTACTTCAAAATATTTATTATAGAATTTTTAATATATTTCATCTCTTTAAAACTTAAACCTAAACCAGATGGAATATAAAACCCATTTTTTGCTATAAATTCTGAATTTGGTAATTTTATATTTTTAAAATATGATTTTTTTTTAAATACATCTTGTTTATGTATAGGCCAAAAAAAGGGGCGTGTGCCAATATTTTTAGAATCTAGTTTTTGCAAAACTTTTCTTATATTTATTTTGCTATTTTTTTTTACCACTATTCCAAATACCCAATATATATTCCTACAATATGAAAGTTTATTAGGTTGAATGATAATATTTTTTAAATTTTTAAAATGTTTATAATAATAATTACCAATCTGAAATTTTTTTTTTATAATCTTATTGACTCTTTTTAATTGTGATAATCCTAACGAAGCTTGTATATTTGTATATCTATAATTCCAACCTACATCATAGTGGTTGAATCTGTTTTTTTTTGAACCAAAACATAGATTTCTATAATCCCTAAATTTTTTATTTAATCTCTTGCTATTCGTAAGTAGCATGCCTCCTTCGCCTGTCGTTATATGTTTATTTGCGTAAAAACTTAAAATGCTAATATCACCAAAGCTACCACAATATTTATTTTTGTATTTTAACCCAAATACTTCAGCGGCATCCTCAATTAAATATAATTTATATTTTTTTACTAATTTCAAAATTTTATTCATATCATTAGCAAGACCATAGATATGGGGTAACATTATACATTTGGTTTTTTTTGTTATTTTTTTTTCAATATCATCGATTTTTATGTTCCATGTATCTAAATCAACATCTACTAAGACTGGATATGCAGAACTTTTAACAATTGCAAAAGCATTCGATATTATTGTAAATGATGGCATTATTACCTCATCATCTTTTTTTAAGTCTAGCGATTTAATTGCTATCTCAAGAGCAGCTGTACCACTGCTTACTGAACAACCAAATTTACGACCTAAAAATTTTGAAATTTTATTCTCAAACTCAACAACATTTGTTCCTTCTGATGATATCCAGCCGGATTTTACTGTTTTAAAAACTGCTTTTGCATCCTCTCTATCTATCAGTGGAGTATTGACTGGAATGAATTTTTTATATTTATACAATTTATTTTTCTATTAATGTTTTATCTTGATCTTCAATATAAGGACCTTGTTTTATTTCAATTATTTGCGTTTTACCCATTATCTTGAATCCATGCCCTCCTTGAAATAAAATAATAATATCTCCTTTTTTTAATATTTTATCTTTATGAATATTTTTTTTGTTTGAGTCATAAAAAATAATTTTTACCTTACCTTTTTCAATTAAAAGTACTTCAGTACAATAATTAATTATTCTTGGTTTTTTTAAATGTATGTGGGAATTAATATGATAACTTTTATTATGATTTAAAAAACCTAGTTGTATCAGGTCTTTTGGTCTTGTTACAAAATCTACACCTTTTTTAATAAATTTTCTTTCTCGCCTTATAATTAAAGCGTATAATTTTTTTTTATATTTAATCTCTATTATACTTTTTCTCATAAATATTTTTTTAAATTTTTATATCAATTAATTTTTTTTTCTTTTTATTATTCAAATCAATAAAAAACTGATTCTGTATTATTTTTAAAGATTTTTTTTTATCTAAAAAAGTTAAAATTCCTTTATTATTTCTACTTTCTCTAAATTTAGATGTAAATATTTTTTTTTCCTTAATGAGTTTATTTGCATGTCTTAAAAAAGTATTTTTCATAAAAAATGCATTGTTTCCTGCTGAATTTGTTCCTAGTAAAAAATAGTTTCTTTTTTTTAGTAAATCTATAAATGCTTTAATTGATGCTCCATAATAAAGATTGCTGAAATGTTCTTTTGACCTAATAAAATTTTTTTTGTAAGGAACTGTGATTGGTTTTTTTTTTCCATACAAAGAGTTAAATTCACAAATTATGATTGAGGGATTTAAAACATTCATTGCTTTTAAAACCCAATAATCTACACCATCAATGTCTAAACTTAGTAAACCTAGTTGCTTCGGGACCCCCATTTTTTTTATAATCTTATTAATGTTATCTTTATTTATAAAACTATTTTGAATTTTAAGATCATGTTTCCAAAATATTTTTTGGGATCGAATTTTTTTTACAAATTCTTTATTTGCCTCGATAAGATATCCATTCCAATTTTTATTAATTAATAAAAATCTAGTATTAGATTCAAAATAATCATCCGTGCCTATTTCTAAAAATGATTTAGGTATATTTGGAAATTTATATGTTATCCAATCAATGATACCATCTTCTCCCCATTGTGAACAAACTTTAAACTCTATTTCTGAAAGATTATTTATTGTTTTTACTTTTTTATTTTGTGAAGATATTTTTTTTCCTTCTAATATTAATTTTTTTTCCATTTCCTCAAAAAAAATACGCTTAATGATACTTGCAGAAAATTTTTTGAATTTGCTTATCATTTAAATTTAATTTCTTATATTTTTGATCAACAAAACCTGAAGGCAATATATAGGGTTCATTATTTATATAATTACAGTCTTTATCATAAAAAATGAAACATTTTAATTATTTTTTCAAAATTTAAACATATTTAAATGTTTTGAATTGAGATTATTTAATATTCATGAAATAAGAAATTTCTTACAATAATGAAAAGAAATAAAAATAAAGGCATACTATTTTGGATAACAGGTTTATCGGGTTCAGGTAAAACTCAAATTGCTAAAAAAATTCATCTAACCATAAGTAAAAAATATGGACCAACAATATGCTTCAGTGGAGATGAAATTAGAAAAATTTTTAACTTAAAAGGTTACAATAAAAGAGATCGGCAAGTGATTGGAATAAAATATATAAATCTCGCAAAATTGATTACTGATCAAAAAATTAATGTTATATTTGCTGTTGCAGGTTTATTGCATAAATCTCATTCTATAAATAGAGCCACATTTAAAAATTATCTAGAAATATTTGTTAAAAGCGAGATAAAGAGACTTAAAAAAAGAAAAAGTAAATACTTTTATAGAAAAAAAGTGAAAAATGTATGGGGACTGGACATAAAACCAGAATTTCCAAAAAAACCTCATATTATAATTATTAATGATTTCAAAAAAAATATTAATGATTTATCAAAAGAATTGTTCACAAAAATAAAAAAGAAACTAAATGAATATTAAAAAAAAAAAAATAGTTTATGTAGGCATGTCAGCAGATATTATCCATGAAGGACATGTAAATATTTTAAAAATAGCTAATAAGTTGGGCGAGGTAACAGTTGGGCTCCTTACCGATAAAGCAATATCTTCTTATAAAAGTATTCCTTATCTAGATTATAAAAGGAGAAAAATAATAATCCAAAATTTAAAGTATGTTAATAAAGTTATACCTCAAAATACTCTTGATTATATCCCAAATTTGAAATTATTAAAACCTGACTACGTTGTTCATGGAGATGATTGGAAAAAAGGTGTACAAAAAAAAACCAGAGAAAAAGTTATCAAAACACTTAAAATTTGGTCTGGTAAATTAATAGAACCGAAGTATACAAAAAATATTTCATCAACTATAATAAAAAATAAAATTTTAGAACTTGGCGCATCTCCTCAAAATAGAATTTCAAGATTAAAAAGGTTACTGTTATCAAAAAATATTGTGCGAGTACTTGAGTCTCATAATTCTTTAACAGGTTTAATTATAGAAAATCTAAAAATAAAAAAAAATAATACAGATATAGAATTTGATGGAATGTGGTCATCAAGTCTCACTGACTCTGCAACTAAGGGAAAACCTGATAATTCTTCTGTTGATTTCTCATCACGAATTTCATCATTAAATGACATGATGGACGTTACAACAAAACCTTTAATTTTTGATGCTGACAATGGAGGTCAAATAGAACATTTGTCTTTTCTGGTAAGATCTTTAGAAAGATCTGGAGTTTCCGCAATTATAATTGAAGATAAGATAGGTCTCAAAAAAAATTCACTTTTTGCTAATCAAAAGGATACAAAGCAAGATAGACCAAAATTATTTGCAAAAAAAATTAAAAAAATCTGTCAATCACGTCAATCTAATGATTTTTTAGTTATTGCGAGAATTGAAAGTTTTATAGTTGAAAAAGGATTAAAAGATGCATTAAATAGAGCGAAAGTTTACTCAATGGCTGGGGCTGATGCTATACTAATTCATAGCAAAGAGAAAACGCCAAAAGAAATATTCTCATTTGCAAAACAATTCAAAAAAAGTAAGAATTTTATTCCGTTGGTTGCGGTTCCTTCTACTTATTCAAAAGTTTATGAAAAAGATTTAATTAACAATGGATTTAAAATAGTTATATACGCAAATCAATTGTTGAGAGCGGCCTATCCGGCAATGCAAAATACTGCAAAAAAAATTCTTGAGAAGAGTAGAGCATTCGAAGCCGAGAAAAAAATTATTCCTATAAAAGAAATTATAAACTTGATTAAAAATGATTAAAGTTAGTTCTTTGATTGGTTTATTAAAAAAAAATAATAGTAGTTTTTTTACTGGGGTGCCCGATAGCATCTTAAAAGAACTCTCAAAATTTTTGACAAATAAAAATAAAAAAAAACATATTATTGCATCAAACGAGGGTGCAGCTGTTTCAATAGGAATTGGTCATTATCTATCCACAGGTAAAATACCTTGTGTGTATATGCAAAACTCAGGCCTATCTAATGCTTTAAATCCTCTCATTTCTATCGCTCATCAAAAAGTTTATTCTATACCTATTATTCTAATCATAGGATGGAGAGGATCTCCTAAAATTAAGGACGAGCCACAACATAATGTAAAAGGGGAAATTACCGAAAAAATTCTAAAACTTTTAAATATTAAATATACAATTATCAGGTCAAATTTTGATCTTAAAAAATTTGATAAACAAATAAAAATTTCAAAAAAAAATAATTCTATTGTTGCCTGTTTAATTGAGCAAGGAACTCTAAAAAAAAGTGTCTATAAAAATAAAAAAAATAATTTTTATAAATTAGACAAGGAATTTTTTCTAAAAAACCTCTTAAATTCTTTAGATAAAAATTCAAAAGTTATCTCAAGCACTGGATATAATTCAAGGGAAATAATATATCTTCGAGAGAAATATAAAATATTTAAAAATAAAGATTTTTATATGGTTGGTGGTATGGGACATGCATCGTCTGTAGCACTCGGTTATTCTTTATCAAGCATGAAAAAGACAGTTTGTATTGACGGTGATGGTTCATTATTAATGCATTTAGGGTCAATAAAAACAGCAGGTACTTTCGCAAACAAAAATTTTAAATATGTTTTGCTTAACAATAATGCACATGATTCGGTTGGTGGCCAACAGACATTTGCCCACCTTATAAATTTTAAAAAATTATCTGAAAGTTTAGGGTTTAAAAATTTTATTTCTATAACAAATAAAAAAAATTTAAAAAATAAAATTAAAAAATTTTTATCAAATAAAAGTCCCAATTTTTTAGAGGTAAAAGTTTCTAACAGTAAAAATAAAAAACTTCCTAGACCGACTAATCTTATTAAAATAAAAAAACAATTTATGAAATGATAAATTCAACAGAGGATATTAAAAAATATATTAATGATAAAAGTTTTAAAAAAATTTTTATAATTTGTGGAAAAAAATCATTTGTTACTTCGGGAGCTGATATTTTTTTTAAAGAAATATTAAATAATAAAAAGATTAAATTATTTTATAAAAATTCACAGCTACCAGTATTAGATGAATTAATTAAGATAATTAATGATATTAAGAATTTTAAGCCAGATTTAATATTAGCTATTGGTGGGGGTGCGGTAATTGACTATGCAAAAATTGCAAATGTAGTTGATATAAAAGATAATCTCGAGAAATTGATTATTAATTATTCTTATCCTTATAAAAAAAAATATACAAATTTAACGGTTATACCAACTACCGCAGGATCTGGTGCAGAAGTAACTTCAAATGCTGTTATATATGTTAATGGTATTAAATATTCTTTTGAAAGTGAGCTCCTTTTACCAGATAATTTTTTTTTAATTCCAGAATTTTTGATATCAGCTCCTGACAAAATTAAAGCTTCAGCTGGATTTGACGCTATTGCTCAAGCAATAGAGTCTTTAGTTTCAAAAAAATCTAATGAACGCAGTGTAGAATATGCAACAAAATCTTTAAAAATTTCTTCTAAAAGCTACATTTCTTTTATTAATAACCCAAACTTATCAAATGCTACAGAGATGAGTATAGCTTCGAATCTTGCTGGAAAGGCAATTAGCATATCCAAAACAACAGCTCCTCATGCAGTATCTTATCCATTTTCATCATTATTTAATTTAAGTCATGGTCATGCCGTTGGATTATTTTTTGAAAAATTTTTAATGTTTAATTATGAAAATTATAATAAAGCTGATACAAAATTTGATCTTAAAAAAAGATTTAACTTAATATTTAGTTTATTTGAATCAAAAAATATTAATGAACTAAATAACCAAATATCATTAATAAAAAAACAAGCAAAACTTGAAGATAATATAAAAAAATTAAATATTGATGTTAAAGGAAACTCTGAAAAAATAATAAAAGGAATTAATTTGTTAAGACTTGGAAACAACCCAGTTAAAATTGATGAGAAGAGTATTTTTAAAATAATATCAAGTTAAAATTTTTTTCAGTGCATAAATCAAGCCAATTGAGCTATTA
>CESQ01006595.1_pt1 | contig 49972 bp, 37 predicted proteins | sample 361401 | NCBI WGS metagenome assembly CESQ01 (sample SAMEA2622119, study PRJEB7988) | marine metagenome | isolation source: saline water (ENVO:00002010), including | reverse complement strand
ACTCTGCAATGGACGGCTTCGCTGTTCGGGAATCGGACTGTGAAAAGGAGGGGGCGAGGCTAGAGATAGTTGGTGCCAGCCAAGCAGGAGGCGCGAGCCCTCCAGAGATAGGGGTCGGCCAGGCCTGCAGAATCATGACAGGAGCGGCTCTTCCCTCTGGGGCCGATGCCATTGTTATGGTCGAGGATACTGAAACAGACGGGGAATATGTCGTCATAAATGGTCCAGCAAGAGCCAGTTTCATCAGGAGGAAGGCCGAGAACCTTTCGTTAGGGCAGGAGGCCCTGCCTTCTGGATCCCTCCTCTCATCGGCCTCCATAGCATTGGCCGGGACCATGGGACACGGAGAAATTGAGGTCATCACAAGACCGAGGATCGCAATCCTATCTACAGGTGATGAGCTTATTCAACCAGGCCAAGAGCTCTCACAAGGGCAGATTTACGAATCCAACTCTCATGCCCTCGCTTCCTTGGTAGAGTCAATGGGTTGTGAGGCCGTCAGGCATGAGTCGGCCAATGACACGTTGGGCGAACTGAGAGAAACGCTGGACTCACTGTCATACTGCGACGCCATACTGACTAGCGGAGGAGTTTCCATGGGTGAATGGGACCTCGTTCGCAAGATTATGGAGGAGGAGGGGAAACTCTCCTTCTGGAGGATGAGGCTCAGACCAGGTGGCCCACCACTGTTCGGTACATGGAACGGAACGCCTCTTTTCGGACTCCCCGGGAACCCCGTCAGCAGTCTCGTAGTATTCCACGTACTGGTCGCCTCGTGGATATCAAAGTCCCTCGGCTATCATCACGAGACGGGGCCGAGCCTTAGTCAGAGGGTCTCAGTAAGGCTCGAGTCAGATGTTTCAGGTGCGCCTGGGAAGCTATGCCTGCGAAGAATAAGAATAAGATCAGAGAAGGGAGAGCTACTTGCGACAACCCACACTCACCAAGGATCGGGGAACATCCACAGCATGGTTGCCCACAATGGCCTCACTTTACTTCCACCAGATACTGATGGTAAAGCAGGCGAAATCATTGATGCACTCTGGCTTCGGTAGAAATCTATTACCGACCCTCAAAGGGTAAACAATCACATGAAATCGTTACACGCACATCAAATGTAGCAACCCCTTTCACTTCCTGGATTATGACATCACCTGCTCCACCCGCATCTCCTGAGAAACTAATTCGCCATTCATCAGATTGAGCCGTGTACACATAGCCCCAATATGTGTAACCTTCAACATACAAAGATTCGTCCTCCAAACCCGGCGCACCATCACAAGGGTAGTCCACATCTGTTGAACAAGGATAGAAGCGACTCAAATCGTCTCCCCCAACTAATTTCACAGTAGCAGACCGCCCCTCCTCAATAAACACAGGATAGTATGAGGTTGAATTTAGAGTCCCCAAGTAGCTGCCGTATGTGTTACCACTCCAAAGGTCAGATCCAGTAATAATGGAGGTGGTATTGCTCCAAGGAGGGGTATCACAAGAATACGGGATATCAATAAAAACATAATTCCAACCAGCCTCAACTTCTCCTACTAAACTAGCATTCACAACACCGAGCTCCGTGAGATTGGAATAGTAGTCAAAATCGCCACATACATACCAATCCCACCAATTCCCCGTTGTAATCACAGACACAGGAAAATCATTGTTTCCGATTACTTCAATCTCTACATCCACGGGCTCACTAGGATTGAAACCACACTCGAATGGAGACAACTCCAATTTGTCCACCACACGATTATCAAAAGAAACCACTGCGGTTTCTTCACATATAACATCGACATACTCCGGCTCGGATGTTCCGGAACACCCCGGCGTAGATAGACACACCATCATTATCAAAATCACCCCCACTACAGATCTCATTGGTGTCATGTTTCCACTTCTTAGAATAAATAATTCCCCGGCATATGTAGTAAGGGACCTTAGAATCCATGAATTCAAGGGAGCTCGATGGCAAGGTAGGGGACGAATCCACACACTCTGGTACCCATAAAATATGACCCAACGACCCAAACAACTCTTTATCCTCTGAGAATAATCCTCAGGACCATGACTGCCTACAATGGAGGAACCCTGATTTTCCGTTTGGAGACCGAGGAGTATGTCTTCGAGCAGTGGGATCTGTCGGGTTCGATACCGACCGAGACAGAGACTAAGGCAAGAGCAAACTAGAGGTTGTTCTCGCCTTGTGTTGTTATGAGATTTTCATTCAGCTCCACGTTGGACGCTCAAGCTAGAGATCCTGGCATCAAGATCGGACGTATCATCGCTCATGCATCCGGCAAGCACGGCTGTGAGCATCAGTGTGGCGATCAAAGCGACTCTGGTTGTTCCCATTCCTTTTGTATCGGGTTATTGGGCATAAACATTCTCAGTATCGCTACGCCGAGAAGACCGCTTAGTGTGAAGAGAATCATCGACGAGACCCCCTCCGATGATATGGCCACGCGGATGATCACCGTGGAGAGCACGAATCCCGTGTTCCTAGCGAGATTGCCGAAGTCCGTGTAGAACCAGTAGGATATCAGTAGTATCAGGATGTCAGCCAGAATCAGGAAAGTAAAGAAGTCCAAGAAGAAGATAGCCCTGCTGACAGAGCCTCCGCCCTCCTGCACGGAGGTGACCCAGCTCCAGAACGAATAGGCCGCGATGAGCAGGAAGACAATTAGCATGAGATTGGCTATGACTCTCTTCGTCTCTACGAACGTTGCAACGTCTTCCGTGATTTCAACTGTCTTGGGCGTCTCGACGCTTATCCTGTAGTAGGTCAGGGAGGTGTAGAAAAGGGCTAGGAACGCTCCGCTCTCTACCATCAGGAACCCCAAGTCATCGCTGATCTCCCATCCTGATGACCCCTCAATCTCAGAGAGACGCTTCAGTATGTCCCTGACTACCAACAGGGTGGCTATCTCGTACTGCTTACCGACGGACGAGGAGAAGGAATCCGGAATGGTTCTTATCAGCTGATAGACCTCGTAAACCAGCAGAATCGAGAATGGAGTGTACAATGAGGATAGTGGGGAACTAACCAGCTCTACAGCTTCCCCGTCAATTGAAATTCTACCTGTGACATGCAGTGCCCAGATGCAGAAATGAGCTAGGAAACCTATCACCGCCAGGATGATTGTCCCTCTCCTTGCAATCTCCTCCGCACTGTCTCCCATGGTAAGCTCGAAAGCCCGATAACTCTTGGAATCCATGATTCGTGGCGGAATTCAACCTTTTTAGTAGTGAATTTATTTTATACATACAATAAAACGCAAAATATCTACTGTTGGAAGATACATCATTTCAAGACCTGACCTTCCCTGCTATGGACATGCTCCCCTCCTTCAATGTCCTAGGCACAGCGCTCGAATCATGCTCTGAGTCGCCTTTGACAGGATGGTTCAGGGACGGATGCTGTAACACTGATAGAAATGACAGGTCCCTTCATACGGTGTGCTGTCAGGTAACAGCTGAGTTCCTGGACTTCGCCAGATCCAGAGGCAACGATCTAATCACTCCAGCACCACAATACAGATTTCCCGGACTCGTCCCAGGCGACAGGTGGTGCGTGTGCGCGAGCACATGGAAGAGCGCGGCGGACATAGGGCTAGCATGCCCAGTACGCCTAGAATCTACACACGAGGAGACCCTCCAAGTGGTTTCTCTAGACCAATTGAGAGAGCATGCCCTGATCATGACTGAGTGAGGCGATACTATTACCGAGAGGTTCGCTGAGAATATGCCTTGGGTGTATCATTGCATTCCGTTTGTAACAGCGTTTCTGGGTCTTATTGTCGGTGACTATCTGGTATCCTCACTAGGTCCTCTGGCCAACACCATCTTCCCTCCTACGACTATGATAATTGGAGGATATGCAGGCTTGGTAATCCTAGGAGAGATATCTGATAGGAGGTCAGATTAGATATCGAAAACGACCTAGGCCCATGAACACCCACTCATATACCTAGGTACAGTGCCAAGCATATGGAAAATATTGACGTTATTTACGCGGTCCTAGGTACTGTTGTTGTTGCTATGTCGGTTCTAATTGCCAGTAAGAGACTATCAAGGAGGCAGAAGCCCTCCAAAACCGATCCATGGGGAGGATTAGGTAAAGGCGTACGGACTTCAGATTACTTCTACACTGAAGACTAGCTCCGGATTTACTGACCACTAGCAATACATGAATTCAAGGACGGCCTCTCTCAGGACTATACGTAAAGCAGGGCTGTCGATGGGTGCGATTAGGAGAGAAGGCGATACCGCCGAAGAGTGGATAGAGGTCAAGGGAGCCAGGACACACAACCTCAGAAACGTGGACGTCAGTCTGCCTAGGGGGAAGTTTGTGGTAATATCAGGAGTATCAGGCTCCGGAAAGTCAAGCCTCGCTTTTGACACCCTCTATGCAGAGGGCCAGAGGAGATATGTCGAGAGTCTCAGCTCTTATGCACGGCAGTTCCTGGGGCAGATGAAAAAACCCGACTGCGACAGCATAGACGGCCTCTCCCCAGCCATTAGTATCGATCAGAAGCAAGGTAGCCACAATCCTAGATCCACAGTGGCGACCGTAACCGAGATCATGGACTACCTTCGTCTCCTGTGGGCAAGGGTGGGTCTGCCTCACTGTCCCGAGTGCGGGCGAGAGGTATCCCGTAGGACCGTGCAGGAGATAGTCGATGACGTACTCTGGAGGTTCGAGGGCCACGCAATAGCGATATGGAGTCCAGCTGTCAGGAACCGAAAGGGAACTCACTCGGATCTTTTCAAGGGCTTTGTAGAACAGGGCTTCCTAGCGGGGAAGGTGAACGGCAGAGAGGCTGACTTCGAGAATCCACCAGTTCTAGAAAAGAACCTCAGGCATGATATTGACGTCAGGCTAGACAGGCTTCTCCTCCATCTGTCTAACAGACAGCGCTTAACGGAGGCCATAGAAATCGGGCTTCGGCTTGGAGGGGGGTCCATTGCAGTGGAGAGTGTAAGTGCGCCCAAGCCTGGAGCAGACAATTCAGAGGAGCAGAGGTTCAAGACCAAGGAGGGGGAGATTATCCCATACTCCGAGGAGTTCGCATGCCCCGAGCATGGGGCCTTCCTTCCTGAGATGAGCCCTAGGGTATTCTCATTCAACAACCCGTTAGGGGCCTGCCCCTCCTGTCAGGGCCTAGGGGTCCAGAGGTCATTCTCTCATGATCTCGTCGTTGATAGGAACGCTACTGTGGAGGAGGGGTGCATTAGACCCTTCAGGCGGTCAATGATGTCAGGATGGTATAGGAGTCAGATGATACAGACCTGTCAGCACTATGGAATCCCTATAGACATCCCATTCCAGGAGCTCGACGAAGACGATCGAGATATCCTGATCAACGGCTCTGGGAGCACCGCGATAAACTTCCAGTTCACATCCCAGAAAGGGTCCTCTTACAGGATGAGTAAGCCATGGGAGGGAGTGTTCGCTAGACTGAGGAGGACATACACAGACACTTCCTCTGACAGAACGAGATCAAGAATATCTTCGTTCATGACTGATGAGCCGTGCTCGGACTGCAACGGAAGGAAGCTGAATAGAGCCGTGAGTGGAGTCACCGTCGGTTCCACCACCCTACCTGGTATTTCCTCGTGCAGCGTGCTCGAAGCCCTGGCTACTGTCCAGCATTGGAGGATAGGGGGCCTTGACGATACTTGGGAGAGGCTCGACAGGGAACCACCGCCAAAGGAGGCGATCCAAGCAGAGAGACTCGATGAGAGATCCATGTACATTGCAACCGAGATAATCAAGGAGATCGAAGCCAGACTGAGGTTCCTGGCTCTGGTGGGATTGGACTACCTGACTCTCGACAGGAGGGCAAACACACTATCTGGGGGAGAATCCCAGAGAATCAGGCTAGCCACTCAGATAGGTACCAGGCTGACAGGCGTGATGTACGTTCTAGATGAGCCCAGCATTGGGCTCCATCCTAGGGACAATGGAAGGCTACTTGAGACTCTCAGAGAGCTTACTGACTTGGGCAACACCCTCATCGTAGTCGAGCACGACGAGGCTACCTTGAGGCAGGCCGACTGGATAGTTGATATCGGCCCGGGCGCAGGCAAGGAAGGGGGAGAGATAGTCGTCAGTGGAACATTCGATGAATTAATGGCCAGCGAGGAGAGTATCACAGGCGCATACCTATCAGGAAAGTCAGAGATTCCTCTACCCGATGACAGGTCTGACCCCGAAGAGGACCGATGGCTCGTGATAAGGGGCGCGAGGCAGAACAACCTCCAAGACATAGATGTCAAGATCCCACTCGGTTGCATGGTAGCCGTTACCGGGGTTTCAGGATCGGGCAAGTCATCCTTGGTAACTGGGACGCTGGCACCGGTCCTACAACGAGAGCTGCAGGGCACAGACGAGACACCGGGAACGCACGACTCGATAGAGGGAATGGAGAAAATCGACAAGGTGATCGTCATCGACCAATCACCGATTGGGAGGACACCCCGTTCCAATCCAGCCACGTATACCAAGGCCTTTGGCCATATCAGGCAGCTATTCGCATCGACCCCTCTTTCGAAGGAGAGGGGGTACGAGCCAGGACAGTTCTCCTTCAACGTTAGAGGAGGTAGGTGTGAGGCATGTCAGGGAGCTGGCTCGACGAAGCTGGAGATGAACTTCCTGCCCGATGTTTGGGTAACATGCGATGTTTGCAAGGGCAAGAGGTACACCAGGGAAACACTGGAGGTCGAGTGGAAGGGAAAGACCATCCACGACGTCCTACAGATGAACGTCCAAGAGGCATGCTCCTTCTTCGAGAACCACAGGGCAATCCACAGGATAGTATCCACACTCAGCGACGTTGGGCTTGGGTACATCCGCCTCGGTCAGCCTGCCACCACACTCTCAGGCGGCGAGGCCCAGAGGGTCAAGCTAGCGACCGAGCTACACAGGCCGGCTAGAAAGCACACCGTCTACGTGCTAGACGAGCCAACCACCGGCCTCGCCCTCTCTGATGTCCACCAGCTCATCGAAGTACTGTTGCGTCTGAGGAGGAACGGTCACACTGTCATCATTATCGAACATCACTTGGACGTCGTCAAGTCCGCCGATTGGGTGATCGACCTAGGCCCAGAAGGAGGGGAGCTCGGAGGGCACATTGTCGCCGAGGGACCACCATCGGCAGTCGCTCAGAAGAAGTCAAGCTACACAGGACAACATCTGAAAGAGATGTTGTGACCAAAGTCTGGAAAATTGTTATTACTCCCCTTTACTCCAATGTTGCATGGACAAACCGTCGAACACCGCCAAACTTACTTCTGTGGCTCTAATCATACTAATGATTGGAATGACCGTATCATTCGGGTTCTCAGAAGGAGACAGTGCCACCGAGCTAGACGACTCGAAGCAGTTTTACTCACATGTGTCCAACCATATCCCGGGTTCTGACTCGGGCTCAGTCTTCTCCAATTCGACAATGGCACTGATGGAAGATACCACCTGCGTCGTGGCTCATGACAACACACTCAGGTGCTGGGGGAGGATTGGAGACGGGTCATATCAGTCTGGCTATGCAGCTATCCAACCTGTCACCGAGCTCGTCACAGGGGCAAACAGCCCCTTCTGGCCAGCGCAGAGGAGTATCGATCACAATGTTACAGCCGAATGGGTGGCCATAGATGGGAGCGCCCGACACAGTTGTGGGATTACGGCTACGCCCGTCACAACTCCTATCGAAGACGATCTCTCCAATCTTCTCTGTTGGGGACAGGGGGATAATTACAATCTCGATTGTTATGGCAACTGTCACATCCCGCATACACCAGCCCTCCCTCCGAATACTCATACTGTAGAGGTAGCAACGGGGTACTTGCATACCTGTTCCATATCCCCCGCAAGGGGACAGGACATAGATGACTCATCGGTATACTGCTGGGGGAGGAACTGGAACGGCCAGCTAGGCCACGGAGACTATATCGATGACCCTCTGCCCGACACAGTCTCTCTTCCTCAGGGCTCAGTGCCCACCTCGATCGCCTCAGGACACTCTCACTCATGCACCCTACTCTCGGACGGCCAAGCAATGTGCTGGGGCAACAACGAAGCCGGCCAGCTAGGGACGATCTCACTCCTCAACCAGAGCTCACCCGCCTCCGTAAGGATTACTCCAAGCGGCTCGTCAATCGCCCAGATCGTAGCAGGGGGGAACTCCACATGTGCATTGATGGACGACGGCAGTGTGAGCTGTTGGGGCGGGAACTGGGCAGGACAGCTTGGCGATGGCACAACCACATCCAGATGGGACGCCTCATCCAGCGTAATCCTCCCCACAGGAAGAACAGCAATCTCGATTGACATGCATTACCAGAATGCGTGCGCCATTTTGGACGACAACAGTCTGTTCTGCTGGGGTTCGAACAACGTCGGACAGCTGGGGCAGACGACCACTGGCAACTCATACGACTCGGCGGGAGGCAGAATATCCACATTACCAGTCGAGATCGATCTAGGACAGGGGGTGGCTTCAATCGCAGTCGGCTACAACCATACCTGCGCTATCACCCTAGCTGAGGACCTCTTCTGTTGGGGCAAGAACAACTGGGGTCAGATTGGAATTGGAAACTACAGCAACACTGTGTCCACAAGCAACGGCCTCGTCGACCTCGGCCCAACCGATTGGGCCTGCACAGGAAACTGCCTTCCCAACTTCACCCCTAACTCCTCACTCCCGTCCCAGGCACCGGGGCTCTCGGACAGGGATCCAGATGGCGATGGCATGATGTCCTTGTTCGATCCATACCCCCTCATATCAAACTGTGAGGCCGGGTATTACACAACCGACAACACCGGTTGTATCCCGGCCGATCAGGGACACTATGTGCCCTTATCTGGTCAGAACAGTCAGATTCCATGCCCCATAGGCACATACCAGCCAAACAGTGGGCAGTCAGAGTGCATGGACGCATCACCAGGATACTACACCATAATTCCAACAGCTGCAATTGAACAATACCCCTGCCATGCTGGAACATATCTACCAAGCAGTGGTCAGTATGCCGAAAACGACACAGTCAGTGGGTATGCCTTCGACTCACGCCTCATAGATGGGTATGGGACATTAGTTGCAGAGATATGTATCTCCAACAGCCCCGGCCACTACAGCGACTTCGGCTCTCCGGACGAAGTCCCATGCCCCCCTGGGACCTACCAGCCTAACTCCGGTTACACGTACTGCATACAGACGACACCCGGATATTTCACCGGTGATAGTGGCAACACGGTCGAGACGCCATGCGAAGGAGGAACGTACCAGCCTAATCCAGGACAATCCTCCTGCTTCTTCGCCTCTCCAGGGTATCAAGCCTCCCCCAACTCCCTACAGCAGGACGAATGCACGCCGGGAACCTACTCAGATGAGTTTGGGCTGGAGGAGTGCAAGATGGCTGACCCCGGGTACTATGTCACGGAATTTGGTGCCACTACACAGACTCCCTGTCTTCCAGGAGAGTACCAACCCACTCCCGGACAGACTTCCTGCATTGCGACGTACTCCGGCCACTACTCTTCAGAACCGGGAACAGCACACCAGATAGGGTGCGAACCAGGGACCTTCGAGACGGAGCGAGGGGCCACTTCCTGCTCTGGCGTCACGGAACCTGGCCATTACAGTCAGTTAGGGGCCAGCTCCCAACAAGAATGCGAACCAGGGACCTATGCTCCCTATAGTGGGATGGGCGAGTGCCTTCTATCCGATCCCGGAAGCCATGTCCCACTAAACTCCTCTTTGGATCAACTACCATGCCCACCGGGCCATTACCAGCCTTACTCCGGTCAAGTAACATGCTTGTCAGCCGAGCCAGGACATTACTCCGAAGAGGGGGCGACCGAGCAGATGGCATGTCAACCCGGCTCATACCAATCACAGTCTGAAGCGACGTCCTGCGACATGTCTCAACCAGGCAACTTTGTGCCTCAGTCCGCAGCTACCGAGCAAACTCCATGTGCACCAGGAGAGTACCAGAATGAGCCTGGTGCGATAATTTGCATACCGGCGGACCAAGGAACATACTCGGACTTCTCTGGCCTCGCCGAGGCTACTCCCTGCCCACCAGGAACGTACCAGCCAAACAGTGGGCAGTCAGAGTGTATACTAGCTGACAGAGGCCATCACGTCGCTGAGGCTGGAGCAATCTCCCAGACCCCCTGTGAAAGAGGAACTTATCAGCCAGAGTCAGGCATGTCGGAATGTTTGGACGCATCTCCGGGCCACTTCGTCTCAAAGACAGGACAGACCTCCCAGGAGCCCTGTCTACCCGGTAACTTCCAACCACTCCCAGGTGCTGTTGGTTGCATAGCCGCCGAGCCCGGTAACTTCGTGGCAGTGGCTGGAGCGATCTCTCAGACCTCCTGCTCAAGTGGGGAAACCCAACCTGAATACGGCCAGACCAGTTGTGAAGAGGGAAACCAACTCGTAATCATTGCAGGAGGAGTAGCAGTGCTTGCCATCGTCCTCATGGTGTTTTTCATGCAGTCCCAGAAGAAGCCCAAGGGAAGAGTAAGGAAGGGTTCGAAGAGGAGGAAGACGGCCCCGAGTCCACGAAAAGTACGATTATCCTCAGAAGAAGAGTGAGTTACTCCGCTTTACGTGCCAACCTTTGAGAAGGGGGGCCTTCAGACAACAATGCATGTACCGCTCCGGAAATCCAGCATTGAATGACTCGACCTTCGTCAAGGATCACTATCCCGGCCAGAACTGGTGGGACTCCCCTGAATCCAATATGATGACAATGGAAGGCGTGACAGAGAAGACAGGAATCGTGCTGATTATCACAGCAACTGTCGCTTTGGCAGTAGCCATTACCGCTCCCTACTCACTTCCTTTCATATTCGTTGGACTCCTCTACCAAGTCTTTGCCATTTTTCTCATGTTGTTCAAGCATGAGATGATGGCAAACCCCGTCTTTGTGGTGGCATATGCTATCAGTGAAGGACTCGTCTTGGGTGGATTTACTTGGTTGTTTGAAGTGGGATTGGACCTTCCCGGAATTGGTATTATCGCCGCATTGTTGACATTCATGATTCTCGGAGTCATGCTGTCGATTTACAGAGCAGGCCTCATTGAGTGGAATAGAAATATGGAAATAGCAGTCACTTCGGCTCTTTTCGCAATAATTTTTGTCTACTTGTTTTCATTCCTAGGAGGAATAACCGGCTGGTTTGAAGTGCCATATATCCATGGCTCGGGCCCAATAGGGATTGCATTCTCACTTTTCGTGATAGGCATTGGGGCCTTATGTTTAGTCGCGGATTTCGACTTCATAGAGAGAGGCGTCGAAATGGGAGCTCCTAAGCAGATGGAATGGAGAGCTGCCTTCGGGCTCCTTGTGACACTTTGCTGGTTGTACTTTGAGATATTGAAGCTCCTTGCAAAAATCGCCGCTTCGAAGTGAGAAAATGGATTTCTACCTCATAGGGTCATTGGCATTTGCTGGGGCCATTCTCGGAGTCGTCGAGGGGGTGAAGCCCGGACCACTCCTGACTATGGTAATCAGGGAGACCCTTTCGGGGGGACTCAGAGCCGGGGTACGGACAGCTGCCGCCCCCATCTTCACCGATGGCCCCCTCGTCATTGTAAGCCTACTAGCTGCTGGTTGGATTTCCACACAGCCGACAATACTCATAGCAATCTCAATTCTTGGGGCTGGCTACCTTCTGAAGATGGGTCTAGAATGCTTCACGATTGAGCCCCCTCCTTCAGATCTCGCGGGGATCGATGTATCGGACTCCTTCAAGAGAGGAATTCTGACAAACCTCCTAAATCCAAACGTCTACATTTTCTGGTTCCTGATCGGGGGGCCACTGATGGCATCCGTTGCGGATGAGGAACCACTTGCCCCTGTGGCCTATGCTCTGACATTCCTAGTCTCAATAATCATGGTGAAGAGCCTCATCGCACTGGCATTCGACAGGACCAGGGGCAACCTCTCGCACAGGACCTACAAAGCCGTTCTTTCACTCTGTGGGCTAGCCATGATAGCGTTCGCAGCCGGCTTCGCGTTCCAGGCCTACGATCTGTATAGCGCCCTCTAGAGTGTCTGGGGACCACCAACAGGAATCTCACTTAGGCCGTCTATCATACCACGTAGGGAAGGACCTTGTGTTATGGTCCCGAAGATCCCGATATCATTGATGTTGTGAGAGAGCCCGAACCACGGCCTTCCGTACTGATCCACGGACATGTCCAGGAAATCTCCCAGACCACCGCATCGATTGTACCCACAGCCAACCTCCGTATCCAGGGGGTCGTCGAATCCATTCAGCTGTACTGTGGTCATTAGAGGGTTCTCCCCAAAGGCATCTGTTATGATAGTCATGTATCCGTTCCAAGTGTCATTACCAGAGTCCCCGACGTAACCCAATGCGACCTTGCCAGCCGCACCGGCAGTTATCACAGGGAACCCAGTACCGGATATGTTGGTCGGAGGAGCGACCATCATGGGTGCGCTCCAAGTGCCCCCCTCGTCGTTGGAGTAAGAGTAGTATGGCATATTATCGAGGCCATTCCACATCGCATGCACATTCCCCTCATCATCAACAGCGACCTGAGCCTCCTCCCCGTTCCATGTATCCGCAGTACCCGTCTCCTCAGTAGGTAGGGGGTGCTCAGTCCAAGTCAGCCCTCCGTTACTGCTCTTGTAAATCGAATACCCATCACCGTTACACCCGATGTTACCGCGGTACAGGTTCCCGTTCACTCCGCCCTCGATATGTGCAGTCAGACCGCCACTCTGACAGCTCACTGGCGCTCCAGATACCTCAGAGGTCCAGGTCCTGCCACCATCGAAACTCGTCGAGCACAGGGGATGAGGTGCATTCCCATTCACGCAGAAAGACCAAGTCGTGGCATATCCGGGCGCTGGTAACAGAGCGGATCCTATCGTCTGGTGGTCCTGTACAGAGTATATCGACGTCGCTAACTGGCCATTCTGCCACGTGCTACCCTCGTCGTCCGAGAACTCGACCGTCATCCCCAGCAGGGCATGCATGTCGAACTTCATTATCCGATCAGTCCACTTATCCACGTAGATGTAAGGGTCGTTACTGTTAGGCACCGGGAGAAGAGGATCGTACACGTTCTGACAGGAGTAATCAGCGAGTGAAACCATCTCTATCAGCCCCGTGCACTGTATTACCGCAGTTGAACCAGAAGGGCCGTTGCCCCAGCTGGACATGTAGATATTATCCATGGAGGTAATTCCTATCGTAGGCTCGAAGGTGCTCATACCAATTCCGTAGTACGACCCCACCGTCAGGAAGGGCATGTTATCTCCCGATAGATTATCTGAGATATTCGCTTCACTTACAGCCACTGGGTCTAGAGCGTTGATGCCTCCGGAATAGTGGTACCAAGTAGTCTCTGGGATATCCCCAAGACTAGAAAACGGCCCCTCGGGCCCAGGAGACTGCACCGGATCGTCCCCGAAGCAGCCACTGATTGGCATGATCAGGACGAGGAGAGCAAGCATCACCGCCACAGTCCGCATGTACCTCCACACCCAGAACTACACTTGATTTGAACGGTCAGGGCAATCAGAGCTGGGGTTTCTTGAAATTGAATAACGTCGGCGACCTGCTATGAGAGTTACAGCGCTGGTCATGGTCGCATTGATCGCCAGCATGTCAGGATCCCTCGCGGTTACAAGCGAACCAAATGACGCTGATATCACCAAGATGAGCGAGGAACTCATCTCCGAACTGTCATCGGAGGGCTATATAGAGGCCATAGTGCAGTTCCATTTGCAGCCAAACGAGGGTGTGTGGAATCTAGTCAGCTCGACCGGAGTCGTTGTCTTAGCCCAGACATCCGTACTATATGGCGCTCTGGTTAGAGGTACCTCTGCCGAGCTATCCGAGCTATCCTCCCTGGCGATGGTCAAGCACATGGAGGCGAACGTCCTCATCGAGCACTTCTATCTCCCCGGAAATCAAAATGACACCGAGTCAATGATGCACGAGACTGTTAATTGGGTTAACGCAAGCTTGGCATGGCATCGAGCCATCATAGATACTAACGGAGTTCTCAAGACGGAGCCGGACATGTCTCTTTCTGAGTACGACGGAGAGGGCGCAACAGCGGTGGACCTTGACACTGGAATCGATGGGGAGCATCCAGACTTCGACTGTGGAGAACCGTGGACCGGTGAGAAGCTAATCTGGTCGGCCAAGTGGACTGGCGTAGCGTGGATCGACGCACCAAACTGTAACTCTGACACATCTAGCGGACACGGAACACATGTCGGTGGCACGATAGCCGGCAACGGTGACGCCTCTGGAGGAAGAAGACTCGGTACTGCCAAGGGCGCTACTATAGTGGCTCTCGGAACGGGAGACGGAGCCTCGATATTCGCAGCGGTTGAAGGTCTGGAATGGACTTACCAACATAGTAGACCAGGCCTCAATGACTACAATATCCGAGTGGTTTCCAATTCTTGGGGAACTAACGGAGACTACAATCCTTCTAACGCGGTAACCATCCTAACTGATATGCTAACCTACGAAAACGACGTCGCGGTAATCTTTGCCGCCTCAAACAGTGGGGGAAGTGGGGAAGAGTCAGAGGACGATCTGAGAACCAACGTGTACGCGAACACCCCTTCCGCGATCTCAGTCGCGGCCCTTACACACGATGCTTCAGCAGTCACTTCATTCTCTAGCAGAGGCTGGAAGACCCAACAACACACATGGCCCGACATCGGAGCACCAGGTAGGGATATCTGGGCCACGGCTCCGAGAGCCACGGCTATCGATGCCTCTACTAGAACTCAGGGAGATCTCTACTACATGTCCATTTCAGGTACCAGTATGGCTACTCCTCACATAGGAGGCATCGCTACCCTATTGTTAGCCGCCGCTCCTTCACTCGGGGTTGCAGACTATCAGATCGAAGATCACGACCAAGAGCAAAGCGCATACTTTAACGAATCAGCGAAAGGACTCCAGTTTGATGACTGGGCCGAGAGAAACGAATCTCGAGTTCACGAAATAGAATTAATTCTGGAACTTACTTCACATTATGAGCTACTGAGGAACTCCTGTGAAGAAGGAAACGACGACGATCCTTGTAACGATATCCCAGATACTTGCTACGTGTCAGAGCAAACAGACAGGTGTCATGATTGGAGAGTTGGACATGGTCTAGTGGATACTGACAGGGCCCTCGCACTCGCAAGAACTCTCCAAGTTATGAGGGACCCCAACGAAGATGGCTTCCTGGAATATCCCGAAGCCACGGTTTGGGACGCTTTTAGCCACTATGAGGGGATAATGGACACAAGGGAAATCCCCCTCAAGACAGATCAGCTTAGACATGCATGGAAGGGAGAGTGGAGCCACTTCAATAACGGACCAACAAGCACCTTTGGAACATATGCCACTGACGATAGGCACTACGTCTGGGTACCCAACGGTACTGTTGAGATGCAGATATCGTTCAGCTCACTGGACTGGGATACCGATACCGCACAGATCGCACAGATCAGACCAAATGTCGATCTCGGATCAGACGGAAGTGATGACGCACAGGGTCAGGGTACTATAGTTGGAGACACTATCTACATCTCTTTGGACGTCTCTCCGGAGCACTGGAATACATGGACGGAGTTTGATGTCACCGGCACGGCGATATCCCTCCCAATCACTGGAATAATTACGGGTTCTGAATTCATCGAGCCCCGTGTGCCGTACACATATGATGTACTGCTCACTCTAGACGTCAGTGAACAGAGGATTTTCGAGGTGCCAATTAGGTCTGACGGGTATTCGGACCTAGATCCAGCTCCTCCTTCGGATTTCTATGACTCCAGCACTGCAATTGATCTGCTAATGATTAGGCCAGTGTATGACGAGGCACTGATTCCAATGTACAATAATGACGTCACTGTCCAAGGGGAGGCATCCACTTCGCTAATTGTAGTCTTGGGGGCGTTCTCTCTGGTAATTCTGGCCATAGTAGGAATAGTATCAATATGGTTGATGTATAGAGAGGAAACGATTCTTGAAGCAGAGATAGAACCAGATACCCATATGGGCGACTAGTCCCAACCGTTCTCTAGAATCGGAGGAGTAGTATCTAGTATGGATTCCATGGGACTTCGCCATTCCATATCCAAATCTCTCTCAGCCGGAGAGGCATCCCAGTAGAGCTTCCGCCTCAAATGCCTCTTGGCCCATGAGACATCGATTTTAGGATGGAAGAAAGCAGCCACCAAGGCCAGCCAGTATGGGGCCTCCCTAGTAGCCCACCGCCTTTCTGGATGCGCTCCTTTCAGTGCCTTGGCGATGTCGTTCATCATCATCTCCCCAGAGACCGTCAGATAACGCCCCTCTTCCTCTCCTGCTCTCAGGGCCCTGACGTGCGCCTCCGCAACATCCCTCACATCAACGATATTGATTTGCATGGGCAGGTTCAACGGAATCTCTCTCCTAATCATAGCCATTAGAATTGCCAGAGAGCCTCGTAGATGTCTAGGAGAGAGAGGTGGTCCAAACACCATACAAGGGTGAATAGTTACTAATCTGGGGCGATTATCCACTTTTAGAGAGGAATGCCAACTCCTGACAATCATCTCTGCACTAACTTTGGCCAACCCATATGGATTATTTTCTAAGGTAGCATCATCAGCCCAGCTTTCTGTCGTTAGAACAGTACCATCCTCCCAATCCATTGGCCGAATAGCAGCGGTTGACGAGGTATGCACGAATCTCTCAATTGTCCCGGACTTCTCAACCGCAGAAACGACATTCTTCGTCCCTATGACACTTGGATCGACAATTTTTCTCTGAGGGTTACGGGATCTAACAATCACAGTAGCCGCAGTGTGAATCAAATCAGTACACCCAGAAATTGCAGAATCGACAGAGTCACAGTCGAATAGGTCCATCTCAACAATCTCAATACTGCCGCCATCTGCTATTTCCATGGATTTCAGGTGATCCACTCTTTCAGGGTCATTCTTGTCCCTAACCGTAGCCCTGACATGCATTCCCTTGGAAAGAAGATTAGCAACAATGTGACTTCCTATGTATCCACTAGCACCTGTAACCACCACGATGCCATCTCCCATGCCAGTCACATGGCATCTGCATTATTCGTATTAACTCTAAGTTAAGCCTCATTCCTCTTGCTCTGAAGGACTTGATGCCTCAGTCTTTTCATTACTGGACACGAGCCATGAAGGGGCATACCAGTTCAGTTCACCCATCAGACGCATAGTGGACGGTACAACCAACGCTCTGACTAGTGTGGCATCTACCGCTACTCCAAGTGCAAGCATGAATCCAAACTGCTTCATCAAAGACACCGATGATAGACCGAAAGCCGAGAAAACAGTTACCATCACAAGTGCGGCAGAGGTGATAATTCGACCACTCTTCTGAAGCCCAACAGCGACCGATTTTGTATTGTCGCCGGTTCTCTCCCACTCCTCATGGATACGGGACAGCATGAGTACTTCGTAGTCCATACTCAGGCCGAAGAGAATAGCGAATATCATCACAGGGGTTGTTGGGTCTATTGGCTGAGGTGTGAAGTTCAACAAATCTGCTCCATTGCCCATCTGGAAAATCCAAACCAGAACTCCAAAGGATGCACTTACAGATAGGACGTTCATGATTAGTGCCTTCAGAGGCAGAACAACAGATCTCACTTGAAGGAAAATAAGGATATAGCTAGTTATTAGAATGAATGCAAGGGATATGGGTAGGTTTTCAGCCACTGCTTCTATTACATCTTGATTGTATGCGGCGACTCCTGCTACATTTACAGTGGTCGAACCTCCAAACTGATCGTTCTTCGTCTCAAGGTCCCTAATGGAAAGTACTACCTCCCTTGAGCTCACACTAGATTCATCTCCCTCTATTCCGACTACTAGTAACACGACTCCATTTCCGATGAAACTCTCATTGAGATATTCCCTTTGCGCTGAAATTAGCATTGCCTCCATCGGGGACAAATCACCATCGTCAGATGAATCCCAGAAATCGACCACTTCATCCTCACTCATGTTAACGTCGAAGTGTCCATGACTACGTACGTAGCTCGTACCGTCAATACTCAGAATCTCTTGTGAGAAACGATACAGTGACCTAATATTATCCTCGTGAAGAGGATCTACCCCTTCCTCTGTTTCAAATACCGCTAGAGCCGTATTGGAGATGTACTCGGGCCAGTTTTCATCTGTAAGCTCCATTCCCTGTCGAGACTCATCATCTGGACTGAGTGCCTTGTAAGTGGTAATGCCGTACTCTGCCTGTAAGAATGGTGATCCAGCTAACATCAATACGATAATTGCAGGAACAAGTACGGCGAAGGGCCTCTTCATCACACCACTAGCGATATTCGACCAGAAACCCTCCTCTCCGGCATCCACTCCGAAAGAAAATGGTACTTTGAATGAGTTCACCCTATCTCCCAGTAATGACAGGATTGCTGGAAGCAGAACGATGGATGAAGTCAGAGCCACTGCCGTAGCGCAAATTCCTCCCCATCCCAACGAGGGAAGGCCCGTATTCTCGAAGAATAGCATCCCCATTAGTCCTACGATGACAGTCATTCCGGAGAAGAAAATAGCTCTCCCAGCCGTGGCGCTAGTCATTGCTATAGCGGTTCTATTGTCTCTCCCTCTTCCAAGCTCCTCTCTGAATCTGTTCACTATGAAGAGAGAGTAGTCAACGCTAAGCCCAATTCCTAGAAGAGAGACGATATTATTTGCATAGACCGTAATATCATCGAAAACATAGCTGAGACCAGTTACTATCCCCACGGCTGCAAGGACAGTGTAGACTCCAGAAAGAACTGGAAGGCCGGCCGCAACTAAGCTTCCGAACACTAGAAGCAGAATGATCAGTGTCAGCGGGGCCGCCAGTAGCTCTGCCTGAATCAACTCCTCCTTCAAAGTCAGATCGAATGTCACATCAATAGCTAGATTGTCAGTAACCCACTTATCCATTCCCTCAGGAGCGTCATCAGGTAGGACAAGATCATCAAAGTGCTCCTTGAGAAGTGCCTTCGAACCGTCTCTGTCCAAACTCACTTCGATTTTAACCCTCGTCCATTCAGGATTTACCGAGCTAACAAGCTCGGTTCTGTTGACTTCATTGGTGAACCATGGATACTCAATCGAAACATGCTCACTCTCAGCCATTGGGGAGACTGTCTCTATCATTGCACTCTGTATCGCCTCATCCTCATGGCTAGACCCAGGATGATGGAACAGCACATGAAAAGAGAAGCTATCGCTTTCATTCTCTGTTGTGAATCCAATTCTTGCAGCATCCCAGCCGTGTACGGACTCTAGATCTCCCTCTCCGTAGCCCTCAGCATATCTAGGCTCCAGAGTCATCAGAGATGCTAGAGAACCACATAGAATCAGAGTCATTATGAGTACTACTTTGGCATTATCATAGACAAAAAGACCCATTTTGTAGTATGCCCGGTGCTGCAATGCCTCAGGCTCAGTTGCCCCTTCCATGGGCTTCCCGTTAAATGTCTCTATTTGTATACTATAGTTTCTAATCCTACACCCAGTGCAGTGAAAAACACCTCAGAGTAGGGAGGCTACCGAGTCCACAATTAGACTAGGTCGCTGGGTCGCTATAGAGGCATCAGACATTGTAGCTTCCCCAGAGAGAACCAGAATACCGTGAACCCCCGACCTCTCAGCCATCTCAATGTCGGTATACAGACGATCGCCCACCATGGCGCAGTTTTCCGGTCTGAGCCCCAACTCCTCAATCTTATGCAGAATCATTCCCGGATTGGGCTTACCGCAAATGTGTACTGGCCTAACCCCAGTCGTAGCTTCGAAGAGATCGATGTAAGCGCCGGTATCCGGAAGGCCACCATCAGGAGAAGGACATACTATGTCCGGATGACTAGCTACCATGGGTACCCCACTGTGTAGATGAATGGAAGCAGTAGACAGTTTCTCGTAGTTTATCTCCGTATCATATCCGAGCACGACATAGTGAGGACTTTGAGAACGTGTTCTGATGCCAACATCTTCCAACATCTCCCTCATCCCCTCGGTACCTACTAGGTAGGTCTCAGTAACTCCTTCTTTCTTCAGCCACGACAGAAGATCATGAGTCGACAGAAGAATGTCATGCTCGGTTGCCGGAACTCTCATTGAGGTCAGCTTCTCAAGATACTGAGACACAGACTTGCTGGAGTTATTAGAAAGGAAGAACCTTCTTATCCCTCTTTGATTAACACGTTCCAGGAAGTCAAGAGCACCATCGATAGGCTCTCCTCCGAGGTAGATGGTACCATCTAAATCTAGAAAAATCGCCTCTATTCCATCCAATGACTTACTCAGTATGGACAACTCATCACCTCAGGGCAAGACAAGAGTCTTGAACAAAAACCATGGATTCCATAGCTCGGTCTGAGCATCTTTACTAGCAATCATTTCCGACATCATAGTGCCAATCTCCTTTTTCTTGTTGGCCCTGTTGATGAACCAGCTAGTCAGACGCTTCCACTTCATCATTTTCTGCAATGTCTTCGAATTGGAAAGCTCCTTTCCTAAAACATCCCATAGTTCCTCCATGTATGCGTCCGAAGCCTCCGCTGTAAAGCCATCCGAATGCAAGCTCTTATCGAAATGCTTGCTTGTCAGTTTTGCTGAGAGTAGAGCGTTGCCAATCCCTTCCCCACTAAATGGGTCGACCAAGCTAGCAGCATCTCCTACAGTCATCGCTCCTGCCATGGCTCCTCTCCTAGGCTGATGAGATGGAGGATTTTTCCTAGGAGAGCCGAAGGGCAGTTGCCATCCCTTCGCAGACCCCTCCACCATTTTTGATTTTGCAAATCTATCTTTGAATCTGGGATGTTCATTAATTAACCACTTCTGAGTCTTCCTAAGTCCCCTCCAGGAGCCCTTTCTCTTGCCCTTCTTCTCTTCAGAGATTAGCATTCCAATTCCTACATTTACCACGCCTTCCCCAACTGGGAAGAGCCAGAAATAACCAGGTATGACTTCATCTACGAAGTGAATCTCAATCGGGCCCTCGGCATCCTCTAGACCCTCTACATTCTCCCAGTACTCCCGATAGCCCCCACAGAAGTGATCATCATCCTTGTGAGGCTCACCATGAACCTCTGTTATTTTCCTGGATACTGGGCAGTTGTAGCCACCAGCTCCTATGGTGACTAGTGACTTGAAGGATAATATCGGAGACTCCGATCTGGAGCCCCCGAACTTCCCAGAGACTCCTTTGACGGTTGTCACCCCGCCGGTTGTTTCACTCAATATCTCATTTACCGTGAATCCTTGTATAACCGCCCCGCCATTCTCTTTGACTATCTCAGTGGCTTTCTTGAACATCATGTAGTCGAATTGTATTCGGGGTAGTGAGTAACCTGACATCAGGCCCTTCTCCTCATAGCTCTCTTTTGGGAGCATTACCCTTACTTCAGAGCCACTAGCACTACCAAATAGGATAGAATCAACCTGGTAGTATGGAGTACTCTGAACCATTGGAAGAACCCCTAGCTCCTCTACATGGGACAGTGATTTTCCTCCCACCGCATCCCCGCATACCTTGTCTCTGGGCCAGACATTCTTCTCAATCAAAAGGACCTTACATCCATTGAGAGCATTATATGCCGCAGCTGCAGATCCTCCTGGTCCCCCCCCGACAACGATAACATCGAAATCCGAGCCATCAGCAGGAACTTCACCAGTATCAATAGGCATCTCCCACGCTTCCACTGTCACACCCTGTACCACCGAACACGCACTACTCATTCAAACTATGCCAAGGCTTCTTGTCGACTCACCCCCTCCGATAGCCATGAATGAGATGATTTCAGTAGTTCAAACAACCCTTCCCGGCGAATGGCTCGAGGCAGAGGTTGGAGAATGGGTATTCACAATAGTCGATGAAAAACTCGCAGCCTGCGCTCAACGAAATTTAGTAGACTCAACATACAAGTGGCGCGACAAGATAGAATATGGATCAGAGTGGAGAGTCCAATTCAAGACCTCCACCGATAAAACCGAGCAATTGATGACCAGAATCAACGATACTCATCCTTACGAATCTCCCCAGATAATATGGTGGAAGGCTAATTCGACTAGCCAGTACCTCAATTGGGTTCAAGGGTGATAGGGGTCTCTCGATAACATGGGCTTGCGTTCAATACTCAAGCCGGCCAAGGACGTCCCTGTCACTTGGTGGAGCTCCACTGACCCAATGGAACCTAGGCCAAGGCCCTCCACTCTGCTAATCTTATGTGTTGGTCTTTGGATATTTGGAACAGGAGACGCCGTTATCGTAGCCGCCGGAGTAGGCAATACTCCCTGGACAGTCTTAGCAGAGGGAATTGCATTGAGGATGGATCGAACCATCGGTCAAGCAACATTCTTTGTCAGTGTTGCCGTTCTATTGTTGTGGATCCCACTGAGGGAAAAACCAGGGATAGGTACGATTCTAAATGCTATTCTAATCGCTCTTGCTATTGAATACATGTTACCCATTCTCCCCACACCTGAAGGACCGTTTGAATCCTTTTTACAAGTCATTGGAGGGATTGCCTTAGTGGGGATTGGTAGTGGTATTTATCTGACAGCCAATCTAGGTCCTGGACCTAGAGATGGCTGGATGACAGGAATGCAAAGAGTTTCTGGATATCCGATAGGCAATGTTCGAGCGTCAATAGAAATATCAGTGGTCATCATAGGCTGGTCTCTAGGCGGTACTATAGGCATAGGAACGGTTATTTTCGCGGTGATGATAGGTCCTATAGTGGCTATCTGCCTCAATATAGCAGGTGAGATAGGAAGAAAACAGGGGCAACGAGAATGATGCAAAGATGTGGCATATCAGAGGTTTTCAAATCTCTTGAGGAAAACGAGGACATCCGACTCGTATTAGTCAAGAGGGGGGCGGAAAGCGAACAACTGGCAAAGATTCTGACAATGGTCAGTGATAGGGGAATACATATCATCAGAGGCTCTGATAATGACATATGGAGAATGTCACGAAATAACTCAGAGGGAGTCCCTGAAATCCTTGCACTAGTTGGGAGAGATCCAACCCTAAACCTCGACGAGAGTATCGAATCAGGTGGATTAATATGGCTTTTAGCAGGAGCAGCCTACCCTGTCAATATCGGCTTCTGCATCAGGACTGCAGAGGTTTCTGGAGCAGATGCAGTAATTGTGGACGCCGAACTATCTAACACAGAGAGGAAAGCGGCAAAAAGAGCATCAATGAAGGCTCATAGGTTCATTCCCGTTCATTGGGGAGACGGCTTCCAAGCCGTGAAAAAGGCCAAGGACGCTGGCTTCAGGATTATTTCAGTGGAGGATACTGGTACTAAGAGTCCTTGGGAGGCCGATCTCACGGGAAATATAGTACTCATTGTCGGGGGGGAGAAGAAAGGAATTTCCCAAGATATTCTCGAATACTCGGATGAGGTAATCCGGATTCCCATGACAGGATTCGTTCCCTCATTCAATCTCCAGGCTCCATTGAGTGCCGTGGCTATAGAGGCTCAGAGGCAGAGGAACCCTCAAAGTAACGGGCCCCAATAAACACCGATCATCAGAACAACAGTCGAGAAGACAGTGATGAGTATATTGTCGTCTATTGGCCCGAACTCGTATCTCTCTACAAACGTAGCTACTGCGGCGGCTATCAACCCCCATCCAGGAAGAGAGGGGTCTCCGAGGCCACCGACGTACCAGCCCAAAGGGGCACTAACAATGAACATGAACACATTTCCTATAGGGCTCTTCGACCTCTTTCTTATCACGAGATTCCTAACCACCCCTGTAATTCCATCTCCGAATGCCATGAATAGCGAAGGAATGATTGCCAACCAAGGATCGCCAACTAATGCCCAAATTACGGTGATAGATACCCACCACATCAGTGAGAACTTCACGTCATTTTGATTCTGTTCTGTCTGAAACCAGTACATCCTCCTCTCAGAAACATGAGCGATATACGTGAATATGGTTAGTATTATTCCACAGACCATGGGGTACCAGAAGTCAGTGAAGAGAAACGGCACGCAAAGCGACCCAACCCCCCCGGCGAACATATGTACAATCTTCCTGTTGTAGTATACTGCACGAATATCCTCCACGCCTCTTTCGACCATCATTCTATAGGGAACCTTTGTTGAATAGAGAACCAACATTACATAGATTCCCATAATCAATGAATAGTAAAGTTGTACCTCCATGACAAAGCGCAGAGTTGATGACCAGATATACTCTCGCATCGTCATGGGTGCCAATGACAAAGACAAGGAGTTCTCTACCAAAGCGGTACATTCAGGGATGGTCGAGATAGAGGGCTCGGCGACTACTCCAATATTCTTGACATCAACCTACAGGCTCACAGACGAGAAGTACAAGGGATGGGCCGATGGTTTGCATCACACTGGACCAGTCTACTCCCGAATATCTAGTGTAAATTCAGAGGTAGTTTCCGCTAAGCTAGCTTCCTTAGAAGGAGCAGAGGACGCAGAAGTATTCGCAAGTGGTATGGCCGCTATATCTACTACCCTGATGACACTACTTTCCACTGGTGATCATATTGTGGCAACACCCGATTGCTATGGTGGCACATACGCGCTTCTAACCGAGATACTACCAAGAATGGGAATCGAGGTCACAATGGCTGACATTAGAGATCCATCAAGTTATGAACAAGCAATTCAAGACAACACCAAGGTACTCTATGCAGAGACAATGACAAACCCCACATTGAAGGTTTGCGACCTTAATGCAATCGCCGAGATTGCCAATAAAAATGGATTAGTTTCTGTAGTGGACAATACGTTCGCATCCCCCTGGTCTTGTAATCCAATCAAGATGGGTTTCGATATTGTGATTCACTCGGGAACGAAATACCTAGGGGGCCACGCAGATCTAACTGCGGGTTTTGTAGCCGGAAAGAAGGAACTGATAGCCGAAATCTTCCACACTAAAATTTACCTTGGTGGTGCCGCGGATCCACACATGTGCTATCTCCTTGAAAGAGGGATGAGAACCCTACATGCAAGGATGCCGATACATACATCAAACTCTGCTGAGATTGCAAAGAGACTGGAGAGTCACGATATGGTAGAGAAAGTCATACATACGTCTCTAGAAAGCCATCCAGACTTCGAGATAGCCAACAGAACGATGCCAAGGGGAAGCGGTATGCTTGCGTTCGTCATAAAGGGAGGAGATGACTCTGCTCTCAAGTTCATGAAGTCCCTGGATGTTATCTTCGAAGCAACCAGCCTCGGAGGAGTAGAAAGCCTCGTGGAATGCCCGTTCAACTCGAGCCACATGTTCGTACCCGAAGAAGTCAGACATGAGGCAGGGGTGGTTCCGGGTTTCGTTAGGATGAGTATCGGAATCGAGGGAGTTGAAGATTTGTGGTCCGATATAGAGAAGGGACTAGAGTCTGCCAGAGTGCTACTACTGTCTAGGGCCTAGGTGTCCTTGATGGATATCGAACTGCTCATAGCCAGTTTGGCCTTTATCATACCAATGTGCTTCAGTCCAGGCCCAAACAATGTTCTTTGTGCAGCCCACGGCTCACAACATGGTTTTCGTGAAACGCTCATACTGATTTCTGGTATGGCATTCGGGTGGTCGGCTTTGGGGATATTTGTAGCACTAGCCACCGATCTCATCGAGGAGAACCAAGCCGTATTCGATTTACTAACATACGTAGGTGCCGCGTATATCGCTTATCTTTCTTACAAGATAGCCACTTCGAATACTATTGAGCAAGACGAAGAAGCCTCAGAAAGATTAGGTTTCATGACCGGGGCTACAATCCAAGTAGTCAACGGTAAAGCATGGATTCACTTCCTGGTCTTGATGACGTCATTTGGAACCCTGTTCGGTACCGGATTCATCGGAAAGGTGCTATTGGTGTTGCTGAACCTCGCCTGCGGACTTCCTGCGGTGATGACATGGGCAGCCTTCGGGACGGTTCTCAGGAGGGCCTTCAGTACACCAGAGTCTGCAAGAGTATTGAATCGTGTCATGGGGATATCACTCTTCGCAGTGGCAATATGGATAGCTTTGCCCCACTAGTAGTCTTACTCAGAACCAGGCTAGTCTGTGATATTCAATGGAATTCAGAGACCCCACTAGACTCAGCTAGCCATTTCATCGCGTTGGTGTAGTCTTCCTCTGCTTCTTCAACATCATTCAGAAGCAGATCTTCTGCTGCGTCCCAGAGCGCCTGTAGTGCTGGAACCCAATCTCCTCCCTTGTCTCTGATTGTCTCGTCGAACCTCCATGCGTCAGACTCAGTCCTGTTGTGAACCACTAACCAAGCCCAACCCATGGAGGAGTCAAGCCCCTTTCCTTTCCTTGCTAGAGATACAGTGGACGAGACCCCATCTCCTACTGCCTTTCTGACCAAGCTATCGGCCATTTTGAGAGGAGAGGGGAGCTCCTCATTTTTCCAAGGCAACCTTCTGAGCCTCATCTCTGTATCCAAGGATTCCCCGAGTTCTCTAAGAAATGCCCCGAAACCCTGCTTCCTCCTTGATTGCCTCTCAAGTATATCCACAGATTCCTCATCGCTAAGTCCGTACAATCCTTGTAGCACAGTCTTTCCATACTTGGGCCACAGTGATACTAGGTTAGGATGACAAGAGCCCTCCTCCATCCTCACTACATCAGACTCCAAGTCCAATACAACCCCGTCGGTTCTGACATGTATTCCTCCCTTCAGAGAATCGAGTATAACCGAAATAGCGTTCTTCTCGTCGTCCGTTCCAGATAGACAGTCGAGAAAACCCACTCTATCATCCACGTTAAACCATGAGTTGCCTACTACGTACCCCTCTTCAATCGAATTCAGGATACTGGCTCTACAGGATTCAGATAACCTCGCGTCATCCAAGGACATCCTTAGCCAGGAATCTAAGACCTCCCCAAGTCTTTCGATTCCATCGTCTGGTAGATTCCTCCCTTCAGGCCATCCCTTGGGCCTCCACATCCACTCTGCCTCACAAATCGACCCAAGCTTATTGGGGGGCATCATCGATATAGCTAAACTCTGAGCAAAAGGCTCCTCTGTCTTAGCCAGTGAAGCTGGAGAGATACCCACCTTGGTACTGTCCTGGAATGTTAGACGTAACCAACCACTCTCACTGAAATCACCGTTTTCTACTACTTCTTCTGAAAGCCCAGAGGTCCATCGTACATCCTTTCCACTTAGCTCAACTGACGACTTGTCAAGCACCCAACTGATCCACTCAGGAGGGGCATCTGGAGACGAGCAAGAGCAGACAAAACCCCCATCCCACGAGAAGAAGTACTGTCCAGCTTTGGCGTGCCCGTCCCACACAAGGAGTCTCAGCCGTGGATGGTTGAAATTCTGGATTCCAGCAAGATGGCTCTGCTTTCCATTCCCTCTCCTCAGGTAACTCGAGGTGCCGTAAAGTGGGTGTTTGAAGACTGAAACCGTAGACAGGTCATCCTCGCCCGCAGCGAGCAGACTCCCGGCCAGCGCCCTGCAGACCTCATCTCCTCCCTTCTTCACCATCCTCTTCTTTAGCCATCGATGATCATTCCTCTTGGTGGCAACAATCTCAATCTCCTTTAGTGTCATAGCCATCTTGTCTTTGTTACCGAAGAATGAAATTTTTCCTAACTCTCCCGTTATCTCAGGTACAAATGACTCGGGGTCGTCCAATAGTCCATCCAAGTTGGATTCAAGCCTTCTCTGGATTTCTTTAGAAGCCTGCTTAATCCCCCGGACTCTAACCTTTTTTCTCCTGTTACGGTCACCAGGAAACCTAACTTCGGCTGGTGGTTTCGCCATCTCCCTTCATCTCCCTTATCCCCGGAACACCTTCTAGCAATTCACATATCCGCCTTTAGGCTCTCAAAAATCTCTTTCTCCATGCCACTGAATTCTGTCGGAAGGATTAGGCAATGGATCATGCCCCCTTCAAATTCTGATATGTCAGAAAGGCTCCCAGAAACAACCCTCTGCCCACTCGTGCCGATATCACTTAGCAATATTGCATTCCAGCCAGAAATAGAAGAAGACAAGGAATCATGATCCACTTCCTCGTCTGCTCCATGGCGTTCGGCCATAGCCTTTAGAATCTCATAAGCCTGCTTCGGAACCATAGGTTTAGGAGGTGCCAAACCCATACCCGTGGGGTCTAGATCTAGAAGAACAAGAGTATGGAGGTTCCCGGCGTAATTCTTCAGTATTATTTCCAGAGGAGAAGTAGGCAGATAGTCCCCATAGGGGAAGGGGATAGTCACCTGTCTACCAAAACGATACGACTGCATACCTGATAGAGACACGGCTAGACTAGTAGCTGAAAGTCCAGGAACGACATGGAAGGGGACGCCCGATTCCTGACATCTAATTTTCAGATCGATATGGGTGGTAGCCTGCATCGGGTCTCCCACTACCATGATTCCAACCATGACATTCTTTGCATGGCGGATTATCTCGTCAGGATTTTCGATTCCATCTCTCATTACTCTATCCCAATCTCCAACTAAATCTCCTAATTTCTCTTCTTGATCATCAGGAAGAATAGCAGTGTAACCCTCTAGATACCTCTTATCACAGGCTTCTGCTACACTCAGTGCAAACGATGTCATATGACGCAAATCACCAGGCCCCAATCCGATTAACCAGAGCCCCGGACCCTCTAATACAGCCGTCATTGTGAAGCGAGCTGACCCGTTGCCCATGATGAACGTGATGCGGCATCTGAGGGTCCCAAACAAGTCTGTACAGGACGTAATCGTCCTACTGAAAGACAATGATCTGCTGAACAACGGTATGAGGATATGCCCAGATAGTGACGGTAAACACAGGCTAATTCCACTTTCAGAAAGTGCACCTCACAACCTACCCGAACATTTCAGCGAATTTGAGGAGGTCATCCACGAAGGAAAAATCGATGAACGATCAAATGATAGTTGGTGGAAACACCTCTCAGAAATAATCGGGGAGGACACCATCACAGAGTATGGAGAGAGTTGGCCCTCCAATCACGAGTTTATCGGAGATATCATGATAGTTAGAATCAATGAGGAAATTTCTTCTTACAGGGAACAAATAGCAATTTCAAAGATGGCCTCTCATCCAAAAGTAAGAATGGTTATGGAAGACAGAGGAGTACAAGGAGAACTAAGAATTAGGGATCTATCTCCTATAGCATTAAGGCAGGACTCGGAGATAATCACTGGAGATATATCAGAGGAAATGTGCGATACCAGAGTTTTGGTCAGAGAGTCTGGCAAGTCCATACTATGTGATCCTAGACGGGCATACTTCTCAACCAAGTTGCAGACCGAGAGACTGGAGACACTCAGTCTCGCCAAGGAGTTACGCTCCATGCTCGATCGCCCGCTTCGCGTATGCGATCCCTTTTGTGGGGTTGGACCTGCTTTAGCCACGCTATTGGGAGAAACCGATCTCGTGGGACGGATATTAGCATCAGACCTCAATCCAGATGCTATAGAGCTTCTTTTGGACAACCTGCGTAGATGGGATCGAAGAGACTATCCAACCGAAGCAAAAAAGATCTCGAGATTATACGAAGACCGAATAGTCGGCGTCGCAGATGCTACCAAGTTGCATGAGGACCCCTCCATTACAGGGGCATGGGACCTACTCTTAGTCAACCTACCCCACAGAACAGTTGAGCTACTCCCTACTCTGGTTCCACTTCTCGACAGGACCGGAACGTCCATGATCAGAGGCAGAGTTATCGTCGCCGAGTCAGAGATTGAAGATGTCAACGATGCGATACGAAAGGCTCTGCCCCCTAGGCTACAGGGTACTCCTGAGCCAACCCTCAAAATTAAGCGAGATTACAGTTCGACCCTCAGATTATGCGCATTCGAGGCTTGGATAGGCCCCGCGTCGTAGACAGACTTATCTCGATAACGTCAATGAAGAATCATGGTCCTGCTTCAATTAATAGCTGAACTTGTTTGCCATGCATTTTCTTAGCCCTATTTGGAGGAATGGGCACCCCATCAAAATCAACGAAAATAATCACCCCAGCCCAGAGACGATCTAGTCAACTCATCAACTGTGCAGTTGAAGGATGCAACGCACTTACATTCAGATCTACTGATTACTGTTGGAAGCATCAGGATCAACCTCCATTAGTATCTGAACCGGAGCCCGAACAGAAACCCAAATGGTGGGAGGATAATTCAGGGAAATGAGTGGCGCCCCGACCGGGATTTGAACCCGGGTCGCAGCCTCGACAGGGCTGCATGATAGGCCACTACACCATCGGGGCTTGGAACCCTACGACACGGGTTCTCTTTTTCAACCTTTGAGAGGGTATTGTTCATCATCCTCCTGCCTCTTGGAGGGGTATGGAGGGACCGAAACTGGTCATTGACGTCATAGATAATGGTGGTCAGTGGACCCATAGGGAGTGGAGAATGCTCAGGTATCTTGGAGTAGATACAAAGATTTTACCTAATGATACTCCACTTTCAGATTTGCGAAAGGTCGACGGACTGATCCTCTCCGGAGGCGCGGCGAGAGTGGGTCTTACCGGACAGCTTGGCAAATGTGGAGAATACCTCTCTCTAGATGTTCCGATTCTTGGGATATGTGCGGGTCATCAGTTCATGGCTGGACATTATGGTGGAAAGGCAGGCGAGGCCCCAAAACCAGAGTTCGGTGCCGCCAATATCTCTCTTATCGGAGACGGAGGCGCTATATTCGCTGGCACTCCAGACAATCAGACGGTGTGGGAGAGCCACAATGATGAGGTCATCGAGGTCCCCGATGGATTCTCGATAACCGCCAGAAGCGAATCCTGTGAAGTACAGGCAATGGAGAACTCTGATGGTGATAGATTCGGACTCCAGTTCCATCCAGAAGTGAATGACTCCGAGTATGGACGAGTTATGTTCCAGAACTTCGTAAAAGTCTGTGAAAGGTCTAGAAGCGGTGTTTGAGACATAGGACAGATTGAAGAAGGACGGTAAAGTCGCGGGCCCGATGGCGAGTGAAGCAGAGTACATGGTGAACCACAAGTGCCGTAAGTGCAACCGTACAGATAAGAGGGCGTGGAATCCTTCCGAGCCACCCCAGTGTAACCACTGCGATTCTAAAATGGATCCATTAGAAATCAGATACAAGTGCCTCAGGTGTGGACATCTGACTTGGATAGAAGCCGGTTCCACAGGAAAGTCATGCCACAAGTGTGGGTACAGGGTTTTCTCCAAGCCCAGAAGCCAAGGTAGGCCAATCAAGAAAATGAGGGCAATATAGAAACTACCCTCCTCAGATGTTCTCTCTGAACTAGCTTAGCGCTTACTTCAAGACCCTGCTCTTCTACCAAGAACTATGCCCAGCTGGTTGGAGTCATTCTCACCGAGGACTTTCGATGACTTGGCCGTGCCGAAAAGAGTCAGTGACGCGCTTTCTGCATCGTCCGCAACCGCCGATCCCCCTCATCTACTTCTTACGGGCCCCCCAGGTGTTGGTAAGACGGCCTCATGGAAGTTAGTTGCCCGCCAAATCCTTGGTCCGGGATGGAAAGCTACTACCCATGTTTTACAGTGTAGAGACCTTTCTCGGCAGTCAGGAGCCATGGCAAAGTTCGAGAACTTCCTAAGGCCAGGAGGGTCAACAGATACTCTGGCCGGTAGAACAAGCCTCGACGCATTCGACAGAGGGATGGCCCCCTTATCCGATGGAGACAAGGCACCAGCTGGCTTTGAGACCAAATCTGATCCAGGTACAATCCCTGTAAGTAGGCTAATCGTTCTGGAAGATGCAGATCATCTTGGTTCAATAAGGCAGGCTTACCTTCGTAGGATGATGGAGAAGGTTGGAAACGCCTCTAGGTTCATACTAGTGGCAAGGGCTCCTTCTCGTATTATTGATGCCCTCAGATCTAGAAGTAGGATGATTAGGATTCCAGCCACAGATAGAGAGCAAATCGTACTTACACTATCTTCTCTGTCAGAGAAATCCAACTCCAATGTTACACGCGAGGTCATTGAAGATATTGCCTACATTTGCGATGGAAACCTGAGGAAGGCCATATTCACGTTAGAAATGCTTGACTCTAGGGGTCTCGGAGCCGATAGATCGGCGGTGCATAAGCTGGTTCAGGCAACAACTCTTCAGGCTGGTAGATACCTTGTCGAACTAGCACTTAGAGGCAGGGTCGTTGAGTGGAAATGGGAAAATAAGGCAGGAAGAAGGAAAAGAACACTTGTTGGCGCTCTAGCACAGATAGACCGCCTAATGAATGAACATGGATTAGATGCCGATGATGTTGTTCAACAGCTACACGGGGTCTTGGTGGGCAGAAGACTGTCAATCCCGGATACACTGAGAGACAACCTTCTGGATGCTCTTGCAGAATGTGATACTAGTCTGAAGAAATCTATGCACGCGCGTGTTCCGTTGGAGAGATTCTTGCACCGAACGGCCGAGGCAGGAGAGTTACACGGCCTTGCATTCTCCTGATGAAGCACAGGCAATAAGATGGCGGGCGCGGCAGGATTCGAACCCGCGGTCCCTGGCTTAGGAGGCCAGTGCATTATCCAGGCTATGCTACACGCCCGTATCCCGCAAAGCCTACCCCTCAAGAAGTCTAGCGAAGAAAATCGACCCTTTGGACACCTATCGTCCGATGCCATGAAGCACCATGGGCCCCACGCTCACACATGGAAGGCCCCCTGTCTCCCTTACCTACTCCCTATGGAGAGGAGAGTGGATTCGGAGCAAAGAACGAGCGAGCCCTATCAAGGATGATAGCCAGAAGAGATGCAGGAAGAAGATTTTGGACATGGCTATCGTCCATCCGTACTACATCAGAAATCAGATTGACGTTACCTGCAATTGCAACCGTATCCTGCGCAGTTCTTCTCGTTGGATGGGAGCACTCCTCAATCGAGGTCAGTATCGGACTTTTCACAATAATTTCTATACTTTATATCCCTACTAACATGGCTTCTTGGTTCTCTTCTATGGTCGCAAGAGATAGACTTTCACTCTCTGTGGAAGGACATAAGTCAAAAGGATCCTATCCTGGTTCTGAGAGGATAATTAGTACATTGAGGGACAGGGTCATCCGAGAGAGACTCAGGCTAATATCAGCTATACTTGGGGGAGCCTCGCTGTATGTAGTCCTCAGACTAAATCCAGGTACCGTTCTCGCACCGTCTCTAATGGCATCCGGTGCTTTCTTTGGGTCAGTGTGCATTCTAAATTCTCTAAGGCTGGAGGGAAGCATGCCTATGAGATCTAATGATTTCACACTCCTCTCCCTCCATGCACCAACTCTGCATGACAGTATATTGAAATCAGTTCTTACCGACTCACTCAAGGCCCATTTAGATCCAGAGACCAGTGATTTGTGGGATGAATGGATGGACTCTCTAGAGTTCAGCGTCAGGACGGGTCAAACCCCTCGAACGGCAGTAGAGCACGTTCTCCAGTCCATTCATTGGGAACAGAGAGGGATAATAGATAGGAACCGACTCATCTCAGAAGTAAAGACAGTTTTCAAAGTTGCAGCTACCGACTCTCTTTTTGATAGCTCAAATAAATTCAACGCCTCCTCTCTAAGCAAGCTCCTAGCCCATACTCGGGCATGGGAGCCCGGACTATTCAGGTTGTTAGACCGACTACATGACTCCGTCGCTGGGCCACAGGGGGAGGACTTCGAAAAATGGAGATTAGACCTAGACCTTCCACCAAGATGCTCCGAAGGGCAGGGGGAGCTATTCGTTATGCTTCACAATCACACAGGACACGCCAAAACGGTTGAACTTGACATAATTGTAGCAAAGGGAGAGCCGGCTTACCAGAGCCTTAGATTAAGCGCGCCCACAACGCCCCATCCTAGCATGAGCTCAGGTGATCAGGGAGACAAAATAAGCAAACTAGTTACAATGCTGGAAAGAGCCGTAGTCCTGTGGATAGGGATAGCCTGGCCAGACTCAGAATCAGGCCCTCACCCAGTACAGGTTACTCTGAAGGGGGAGTCGGGAGAGACACTGTCCTCCATGGTCGTCCAGACATCTCTTACAACCGGGGTAAATCCCGAGAGTGCCGCGGTTCGAATGACCGAGGCGTCCGAAGCAGTAAGGAGAATAGCAATACCGCTCAGTGACAGGCAGAGTTAGGCCATAAGTTGGGAGCGTCATGTTCATCATACCTCCCCTGTTGGCAAGCACCGATAGTGATGGAGTCGTGGGACGTCTTAGTACTCGGAGAGGGTCCGGCCGCCCTAAGGGCCGCTATCGCAGCATCAGACGCGGGAGCAAGACCTCTTTTGGTAAGCGGCTCGTCCGTAGGTGGTGCTTCTGGCTTTCCACCAATCTCTGGTTTCTCTGCCTCACTGAATGAAACCTCTCCTTCGGCTCACATAGAAGACACCATTTCAGCAGGGGGCGATTACACCGACAAGGGAGCCGCAGCGCGAATCTGTGGCTCAGCTGTAGAGGCCCTATCCGAATTAGAGAGATGGGGGCTGGTTCTGAGGAGGTCAAAGGATGGCCTTCCTCACATGGCAGATATTTCGGGCCATTCGTTTCCAAGAGTTGCCGGATGCGGAGATAGTACCATTAGAGAAGTAACTAGAATTCTCGAAGAACAGACAATGAAGAGAGGAATCAACAGAAAGTCTGACCTACTTCCTGTGGCCCTAGTTATGGATAATAACCAAGCCAGGGGAATTGTCGCATTGGATATAGAATCAGGAGAGTTAATTCCAATTCAAGCTAAGACAATCATAGTAGCGTCGCAGGGCTATCAGGGATTATGGAATACGCCTTCCCGTGGCCCAGGAAACGGACTTGCAATTTCCAATGCGGCGGGCATACGTCTCAAAGGAATGGCAAACGTTCCGATGCATGCCCTTACCGTTGCAGGCACGGGGATGGTTCTACCAATGGATATTCTTGGCTCAGGAGGAAGAATCAGGAAAGAATCCGGAGAGGATGCCAGCCCTGTCGAGGTAATAGGAGGAGAACCGTGTGTTCTCGATATGCGCTCTATGGAGAAATCAGCAGAAGGGTGGTTTGAGAATACCATGTCAAAGGTACTCGCTAGAGCAGGACTAGATATTAGGAACGATGTTCTGCCTCTCTCACCTATGATAGTGTCGACCACTGGCGGAATACCAGTCGATGATCATTGTAGAGCGATATTTGCCTCTGGTAAAATGTGGTACACTGGCCTATATGCCGCTGGGCGTTCCGCATACACCGGAATGCACGGAACTGCCCCTCTGCCGGGGAATCTAATCATGGAGGAGGTAGTCACAGGCATGGTTGCCGGAAAGAACGCGGCTGAATGGTCTAACAAATCCCAATTCGGGGGGCATGAAACGATCCAGCAAGCAGTATCCTCATCCCAGAAGAAGATTGACCAGATATTCTCCTCTGAAGGTAGCCCAGTTGGACATGTGGTCAAGGCACTCTCCTCTGCAATGAGGATAATCGATGGGACTGGAGACCAATCCTCAATGGCAATAGCGCAGGCCAGTATCAACGAAATATCGAGCCTCGGGCTGAGAGTAACAGATCCATCGAGACGAATGAACACAGAGCTAGTCACAGCTCTTCATGTGGAAGGATTACTTTCTCTTGCAAAGTTGATATCTTCTAATGAGGAAGAAGAATGATTGGTGAAAAATCTATCTTCACTAGAATAATCGAGGGAGAGATTCCCTGCTTCAAGGTGTTTGAGAATGATCATGTATACTCTTTTTTAGACATCAATCCAGTATCTCGTGGACATGTTCTTGTTATCCCCAAGGAACCAGCCCAATTCCTGCATGAACTGTCTCCTGAGTCCTCTTCGGAGCTCGGCAAAGCCCTATCCATCATATCCAAGTCAATATTAGAAGTAACGGGAGCAACCAGCTACAATATAATTCAAAATAACGGCTCCCATGCCGGACAAACCGTTTTTCATGTCCATTTTCACATAATTCCCAAATATTCGGAGTCAACTCATAGTTTTGTTTGGAAAACCATGGAAATAGACAAAAAAGAAGCATCAGAGTTAGCCCAAAAAATATCTCACAACATAGAATAGAATCGGTGCTTTCTCAACTGATACCTTGTCTGAGCATACCGTGAGTGACGCCTCAGAGGCACCGGACATCGACCCAGTGCTATCCAGCGGAGCACTCAAAATCAATCCCAAGAAACTCAACAAAGTTCCTTGGGACCATACCGGAGAGCACCCGGGAAGCAAAGTAGCATGGTCGGTGATCAAGTCTCTAGCTAAGCTCTCAAAGTACTATCTCTTCAGATCCGTGGAAGAGCAGTCTCCTACCAAATGTGATGGAGGAAGGATATATGCCTCAATACACATCAATGGCCTAGTAGATCCACTTGCAATAATACTCTCCCAAGAAAAGAGACCGATAACAATGGGAAGGCATGACTTAGCAACCATGCCCTTCATTGGTTGGCTAACCAGGAGAATGGGCAATCAACCCGTCATCAGAAGAGCAGAACAGAGATCAGGTGTTTCAGATCAAGATTTTGCCAAGTCAATCAATCACAGAACACTTCTCACAATGTCTCATTGCATTTCAGGAGGACACGGAGCGGTCGTTATGCCAGAAGGAAAGTCACACCAAGACTCTAAGCTACACAAACTCAGAACGGGAGCTATGAGATTCGCGATCAATGCCTCAACAATAGCATCATCAAAGGAAATGCCAAGCCCAGTTATTCAACCGGTTGGTCTGCACTTTAGGCGTCATCACTGGTTTAGGACTGATTTATTTGTTGAATATCCAGAGCCCATCGAAATTCCCATCGTAAAAACAGAAAATCACTCCCTGGGACTTAATGACGGAACTTGGATGGAACCTCCTGAAGATATGGTCAGGGAGTTGAGGGATGAGTTACAAAATAGGCTGTCTGAAGTCACTCCAGAGGCGCCCGACTGGGAGACATACAGAGCATGGCAGTTGTTAGCACATATCAGGTCAAGACAGGAAAAACACACTCTCAAGAATTTCTCTCAAGAAGTGATAGCTACTAGGAAGATACGCGAAATCATGACTCATAGGAATGAACCTGACTTAATTGATGACGCAAGGAGGGCATCAACAATCTTACATTTCAGAGATCTGGATGGAAGATCCGTATCTAATGATATATCCTTGGACAAGAAGCCAGAGATATTGAAGGGGGCACTAGGCCTGATTTTAATGGGAGTGGCCTCATTCATCTCGATACCCTCAACAGGGATACAAGCTATCCTTGCTTGGTATTTGGGCAACAACTCCGATGAAGGAATAGATGCAAGGACCACACACCATATGTTTGCCGTTTTCTTTTCCCCTATCACTCTCTGGCCCCTATTCGCGCTCCTCTTTTCTTACTACTCGCTAGAACTCCTGTCAATAGAAACTACGCCAATCGCACTAATTGTTGGGGGTTTGATAATGATGATGTTAATCCAATTTTCCAACATGGTCATGCTATCTGGGTATGACCTTTGGACAGACTATACCGCTTCCCGAAGAAGAATTAATCTCTTCAGATCCGATGAAGGGACCGAATTCATAGAGCTCCTCCAGAAGATTGCCCCCCAACTAGTGGCTCTCAAATAGGACATCCCCCTCGCTAGTACGTGAATAAGAGAGAAGCCGCCGATTCTGTAAGAAAATGGCTACTCAGCGAGAAGCTGGAAGCTAGAGATGTAGAAGACCAGCAGGCGCTTCTCCACATGCACGTCAAGTACCCCCCAAGTAAGAGGGGCCATTTGTTTAATGTTGTAATTCCAAAGAACAGAGACCTCGTATTGGTATATTCTGTAACTAGAGTTGACGAGGGACAGCAAGATAAGATGAAGGAACTCTCCTCAGAAGACCCAAACGAGTGGAAGAAGTGGCTTCACAACACTAGATTGGATCTAACTAGGGCTGACTTGGATTGGGTCCTCCATGTTGGTAACAAGGTACAGGACACTCCCGGACCATTACAGGCATTCAATCTCTCAAGACCAACGTGGATAGATGGACTCTCTCAGAACGATTTCATGCATACAATGAGGAGAGTCTGGCTGACAAAGCTCTCTCTGATTCACAGAATCAAATTCCTATTCGGTACGGGCTCAGGGAAACCAGGGCCAGTCGATGACTGGAATAAGCAGAAGGGCCAGAAATCTACTAGAGAACCCACTTCTCCTTCCAGTCAGCCCCGCGAAGTTGACACTGATGAGACAGGCGGGTTTGGTAGGGATTTTGATCCAGCAGACTGGGCATAACATGCTCATCATCTATCAGACAAAGAATGACCGCAACCCGAGTAGGTTAAGTATGAAATATTTCTAATAGCGTTGTAGCTAATCGCCGGGGTATCACAATGGACAGATCGAAGAAGAGAAATAGCGTTGCAATGGTTCTTTTGATGGTAGTGAGTTTATTCGCTGGACTCGGAGCTCCAATCGCCTCGGCTAGTGAGGTTGTAATGACGGATGCAATAGAGGTGACGCCCGATGGCGCCTTCAGTGATAGAATGGTTTCGATCGATGCCGACTCACAAGGAAACGTCCACTTTATCTGGAGTAGAAATACACAACATCTCTACTACAAGATGCTAGACGCTCGGGGAGAAGTCCTCATTGACGATACAAAAATATCCAATGCCGGGGCGCACAGGGCATGGCATCCGGATGTCAGAGTCGATCATGATGATATGGTACACGTGACATGGACCGATAAAGCCGGCCAATGGACGATAATGTATACCCTACTCGACCCTTCATTGGATGATCAGAACGGTGATGAGACAACAGATTCTGCTATTACTATTGTCAACGATTTCGAGGTATCTTCACATCCACAGAATAGAGATTGGCCAGCCATCGATATCGACTCCGATAATGATCCACACATAGTCTGGCAGGATTCTTATGAGCCCCTCGATAAGTTCTACCAACAACCCCAGATTTACTATGCTATGCTTGATACAGATGTAGTATCTAGAACAGTAGAATTTGCAGTAGGCGAGACTCTACTAACTCCAATAATAGGACACAAGGGTCACCCAGATATCGCAATCGATCTAGATGATTTTGTACAGGTTGTATGGGATGATACAAGAGGAGGAAAAGTGGAGATGGTTATTCCAATTGACACATCTGGATCCATGCTAGCAGAATGGGCAGACATGTGTGTTGTGTTCTATGGAGGAAACTTCGTCAGCGGCTCATATTTCCAAGGCCTGAAGCCCCTACTAGTCAGAGCTAACATGACAGTTTACGAGACTCTCTACGGAATAGGGGGCCACACCAGCGTCTCAGCAGCCACATCTGGTAATTGTGCCACAGCGTTTGCAACCGGAGGAAGCGGGTCCCAGGGGCCAAGAAATACTGCCTTGGGACTAGTACCAGGTGATGACAGTGGAGGCATCAGAAAGCTCAATGGCGTGATAATGAATGGCGGCGCTCTGACCATTAATTACGATGGAGGAGGAGTCGGCTCAGAGTCTTGGGGTCCCTCAAGCACATGGGCCTGCTTGTCGTGGAAAGATGCTCAAGGTAACGTACCTGGTAACCCCCCCACTCAACTCGACCATAAGTGGAACCCAAATGCTACGAAAATCGTCATCCCGGTTTCGGACGAGCCTCCATATGATGGCACAAGCTGGGACTCTCAGGATACCAACACAATACTGGAGGCACATGATGCATGTGTAAACGCCGGTGTAATACCAACTCCTCTATGGGCTCAAAGTAACGAGGATGTTGGCTCTTCAATGAAAGATTTAGCCCAGTGTCCCAACGGTATTGTAAGCTCATCATCATCTAGAAACTGCCCAGGTACAACAGTTAGGCTTACCAACGCCGGCGGACAGATGTATAGTTTCCCAACCGGAGCCTCAAGCGCAGCAGAACTACAACTAATGGTAGAGGCATTGGTCTACTTAGCAACCAATAACTCAAGAGAGATTTTCATGACAGTTTTAGATCCGAAATCTCTCCTCGATAGCCCACATCCAGGCTGGACGAAGGGAGATCCAGGGACAGTTGTAGATACTCAAGCGGACACCTATACAGAAGATTTGGGGCCTTCTCTAGATTCTCTCGGATATGGGCACTTGGTGGTAGTAAATGACACAAGAATAACACTGAATGACGCTTTCAGTCTTCATCCTTCAATCGCCGTAGATACTTCTGGAAATACTCATGTTGCATGGATGGACGGCAGAGCATATGGATTCGAAATAGATGTAAATTACGAGGTATACTATACCAGACTCAGACTCCAAGGTGTAGCAGAGTGGGATGGAGTTGAGGAAGGACTCCCCTCCTTTGGTATCAAGCAAATTACCGACTCCGCAATATCTACAGTAGAGGGCCTTGGTGGGGTCGATTCAAACCGTCCTTATGGAGCAAATTCTCACATGCCCTCAATTTTGACTGACGACTTCGATAACGTCCACCTATCTTGGCTGGACAATAGTAATGAGAGTCAGATGGAGACTGTTATGTATGCCAGACTTAACCATACTCACAACTCACATCCTGACGGATTCCCATTGAACTCTCTGGCAACATCCGTCCTTGACGAATGGGAAGTAATTCCTGTCACTTCATGGTCGTCTAACAAGCTTGGTCCCAACTCTCCTGCTTCGCCCGATCTCGGTCAGGCGCCAGCGTTCGCTAACGACTTAGGTAGTGGCGCCCATATTTCCTGGTCTGACGATCACAAGTGTTCCGATGAGAACAACGGAGGTAAATTTACGATATGCTATGTTCATGTTCTCACTGGATTAGTGGACATCGGTCTTGCTGAAACAGAGACATATTATCATACCATTCAACCTAGTGGGCAAACCACATTCAATTTGACGATATCCAACCCCACACCAGGACCTCCTGACTTAGTCTCTGATACTTTCTTTGTCTCAATGGAAGGGGTACCGAATAACTGGAGCTCGACGCTATTCTTCGCAACAAATCATACTCCGATATTCCCATCCACCCCTATCTTCTTGGAAGGAGGGGAAATTGAGCCTATCTACATGAGAATTCGGTCGCCAACAATCTATCAAGCCGATGAGGACGAGTTGGCAACCATTGTTCTAACAGCCTTATCCGAGAAGGACCCGGCAATCAGAGACGAGCAAATCACACTCGTCCTAATGGATGTGGTCCATGGAATTCAATTAGATACAAGCCACTATCAGGCTGATGTTGAACAAGGCCAAAACGCCGTTTTCTCGATATCTATAACTAATACGGGCAATGTATACGATACATTTGCATTTTACGATCCTACCACGCTTGAGGGACAGACCGAATGGGCTCTTCCCTTCGGATGGGGTATTTCTTTCCCGACCTCACTTTCTCTGGATCCAAGCCAGTCGGTCACTAGAAATCTTCAGGTAAGCGTTCCGACATCTCAAGAGCCAGGAACCTTTGTGATTTATCTCAAAGGGTGGTCTACTGGGGAACCCGTTCTATCTGTAGACAGAGGAACCTTCGACATTCTGGAACTTTGGGTGAATGTATCAGTTAGGACTACTGGAAATATTGTTTTCCAGCTCGGAGAAACAACTCAACATGTTCTTCCCGGTGAATGCTCCTCATTCGATGTTGATGTTACCAAGCATTTCACTCCCGGACACCTTATTTTCAGCACCCCAGGGGGACCTGATGAGAGGCCTTCCGAGATTTCTGAAAACACATGGAGATACGATAACTGGGTCGTAGATCTCGACTTCAGTGATGCTCCGGGAGGAAACGGTATTCCCGACAATGCACCCAGATACTGGTCTCAGATAGGAGTCCCCCAGACCGTTACAGCTCTGATGTGTGCTCCCTACAATGCTTCTGCAGGTCTAGGTACTTCCGTATCATTCCGTGCGTATCTCGAGGGCGCTCCTCAGGTTAGTGACAACGTTGTCTTATTGACAAATGTGATTCAGGTCTACGATCTCGAGGCATCTGTTCCAGATACAATTCTTTCACTGCATCCCGGACAGCAATTCGAGATGCCTACTACCATAGATAACATCGGTAACGGGCCCGACAGATATGATATGGCCATTCAATCAATAACGGACTCTGAAGGATACACACACGTTTGGGACATCGATATACCCAGAGTTCTATTCGATGAATTAGACAGGGACGAATCGCAAGAAATACCCATTACTATTAGCGTACCAGAGAAGACTCTAGCTGGTCAATACACCATTGTCTTAGAAGTAATGAGCGAGGAAGAATATGATGGAACCAGACTCAGGGATCTAATCACACTACAGGTGGAGATAATAGAATTCCATGACATGAGAATAGTACTCGACCCTCTGGTTGAAAGCAAGATAAAGACAACCGCTCCCGGAAGGACAGTTAGATTCGTTATGAATGTCACCAACTTTGGTAACGTCCCTGACATACCAACCCTGCACAATCATACTATAGATGCAGCGGGAGAGTGGGACCTTCAGCCTGGAATGAATCAACTGGATAAGTGGCAAATCAGATTCGCCTTGCTAGAAGGGTTTGACTCTGAGTTCCCAATAGAGAAGAACTGCGTCGAGCTCACAATGACCGATCCGATACCTCTCGATGACTGCTATGTATCCGCTACTACCAACTCACTTACTCTCCCAGAGATGCAAGCATATACGACTCTGAATATTGTAGCAATAGTAGATATTCATCCTGAAGCTACACTAGCAGATAGAGAGATTGGAATCAAGGTCATGTCAGATTTCGGCTCAAGTGAGGCAGACGGAGATCATGATGAAACACCCAGTTGGGAAGACTCATGCACACTGGATTTGAATGGTGATGGGTTGCCCGACAACTATTCCCCTAACTGTGATACTAACGAGCAAATAGTCGAACTCAGGCTTAGAGCCCCCGACTTGGAGATATACTCCGTGTCGGTTGATGAAAAGAGAGGCTCTGTTGGCGACATGTTATCCGTCAATGTCCAAGTCAGGAATGTTGGAAATGCGCATGCAACTGATGTCAATATTGTTCTTTGTTCCGGACAGAGTGAGTCTGATATCAAGAAGAATGGTTGCAAAGAGGAGAATATCGCATACAGGCAGACTATTGAAGCAATAATGCCATCCGAGGACCCCGATCCGCCAATTATTACATTGCTGTACATGGTAGAGGCAGGTAGCCATGATATCGTGGTAGTACTCGATCCAGATAACTTAGTAGTCGAAACCGACGAGGATAATAATGTGCTATCAGTTAATGGGAAGATGGGTTCGGATCTCGGAATTCTAGATGTCGGTGTGGAGGCAATAGTACAATACTCGGTTCCAGCTATTATCCTGGGAGCGACATTTGCTCTCTTCGGAGTAGTAGGGGTCGTTATGTACGGTAGAAGAATGGAGGCCCTGCAGAGATTCCAAGAAAAGAGCAGCCTACTAGCTAATCTCTCGGATGACGATATGACATTCTGATTACTTGACCATCCACCAAGGGAGAGGTGTTTTATTTCCCGCAGCTACGAACTTTCCTTGATTCACCGCAAGGTCCCTGAGAAGACGTTCTCGAAGAGTGGTCATCATCTCCTCAGCATCATTTGATCGCATCCTCATGCTTTGAGCGAAGACATCCAAGTCCAACGGCCTTCTAGGTTGAGTCATTAGCGCATGCGCCAACTGGCGCTCCTCATAACTGCCCAGACCCTCACTCAGACTTGGAGATACTTTACTCATCACGTGCTGATGAAGCGCGATTACCGCATCACGCCTCTCATCAATCCTCTCAAGGCACTCATCTAGCTCCGATAGAACCTGCATGCCTTCAACTAGCGGGATACTTCTTCTAGTTCCCAGCTGCGATACCAGGTCATCTAGTTCCTTAGGAAGTCTTGAAGAAAGCCTGAGAGGCCCTCCTCTTGGCATCTTTCTATGCTCTGCTCTGAACAGATCGGGTCCGAGATCTAATCTCAACGAGAACGACTGATTAACCGTGTAGACTTTCCTTGGTGGCCCTCCCTTCTCAGAAGGGACTTTCTCCGAATCAACAAATCCTCCTTCTTCAAGGACCTTTAGATGCTTCATCACAGCCTGCTGACTAACATCAAGCATCTCTGACAGTTGAAGGGGGTAATGTGGCTCCTTGACGAGGAATTTCAGTATATCTCTTCTGGTGGAATTCTCCAGTATGCTCATGGCATGCTCAAAATCAACCATTTCTAACCAACCCGTAGTTGTCTAATCCGCCCTCTTCTAAAAACCCAACTTGAGCATAGTATAATATCACGCCAATAGATGTGGTATCATGGGCGCCACCAAGACGGTCATTAAGACCGTGATTGTCATTATGGGAATTCTATTGATTTTAACATCATTTGGAGCATTAATCGTAGCCAATGAGATTGATAGCAGAGTATCAGAGGACTGTGAGGATGCCGTGGGCTCAATCGGCGAAATCATTGGAGCCGACGAAGAGCAATGTCAGGATGCTAGAGATTTGAGGGACAACCTAAGATCGTCCTTCTTGCCTTTGTTCGTCATTGGAGCCTCTCTAGTTGTAATTCCTATACTTTCAAATTTCAGAAATAAGAATGAGGGTTGATAGGTCAAGGATGCTATCCGTTATCCCAGTTTTCCCAACTACCTCTTTCCTCTTGGTCTTCAAACCCTGTTTTCTCCTCCAAATCTGGCCCTTCTTCTACATCGGTGAAGGGCCTTGGTACGAACTCCTCCTCGTTTTCCAAATATTGCTCTCTTTGTAACGCTTTGTAAATATCATCAGTGGTCATCATAGGGGCCTGTACGTTTACTTCAACAAGAGGTCTTTTTCTCCTCCACCCAATTAGAGCAAGTACTCCTCCAATAATTCCGAAGGGCCCCCCGATACAACATCCTGCAATCATCACTAGGATTGACACTGGGCTATCTTCAAGCATCTTAGTTTGAGACTTGATATCGTCCACTAGCCACAAGTCCCCTTCTTCAGCATCGTTGTACAGTGTATATGTGCCACTGCTCTCTGGCACAAATACTCTAACCGTTCTAAAATTAGGAGAATTACCGTCTATCTGCCTATCTACATGCAAGAAACCAGGCTCATTCCATTCACAATCCTTTGAATCGATAATTAGACGAACATCAGGTGCAGGAGAGCCATCCTCTACTATCCTCATTACAAGATACTCCCTCTGGCCCACAATGGAAGTAGACGAGAGGTTCACACTAACGCTCTCGCCGGGACCAACGACAGCCTCGTTAAATTGAGCAGGATCAAGATACTTCTCACTCTGCTCAGATGCTGAGCTCCATGCTATGGTAGCCATCAAAAGAAGAAAGAAAGAAATCACTGAGATGGTCTTAGCCCATCCCATCACATCTCGGCTCATGGGGTAGCCACAGGCTATACGCTTTCAGTATTAGTCATCAGTATCCAAGTCCGATTCCATCAAGTTTCTCAGGTAGATAGGTATCCGTAACGAAGTCAAGACCATACTTGGCCAAAGACTGCTGCTCTGCCTTTTTGCCTAATTCCTGCATGAGTTTAATCTGCTCTTGCCACCAGCCAGTGTTGAATCTAGGATCACTCAGCTCAGCCTCTAGAGCATTGGTATCCTGTTTTGATAGATCGTCACTTGGAAGATCATATGCTAATATGTCGTCGGCTGTTATTCCAAGGTATGTGGCCTCCTTAGTTGCCAGGTATTCAGAAATATGAGCGGTCTTTATCGCTCCGTAAGCAATACTGGCAAAAATTCTGAAGGACCACGGATCACAGTCGGTAAATACCACTATTGGCTTCTTCCACTCATCGCTAATTCTTCTCATTATCCTCCTTGTAGATCTAGCTGGTTGTCCCTTTAGGTGAATAAGTGCACATCTTGACTCTTCGTCGAACCCATTCTCTATCAGTCTGTCAAACATACCGCCAGTTTCTATGGCCATAACGAAATCAATATCCTCATCAACGAGCCTCAACTTCTCCTCTTCCACATTATAGGGAACCCCATATCCAGAATCGCCTACGTCGTCTCTGCAGTTTATTGTCATCCACTCACCTCTCCTGTTCCTCTCTTCAACAGTGATGTTGCCAATGATTCTAGCTCCATCTTCCTCAGGCCTCAGCTTGAAATCCTCTCTCAGACACTTCGTGACTATCTCTAGATCCTCAGCTAGATTATTACTTTCATTTTGCGAGCCAAATTTACCATTACCCCAACCTTCAGAGATATAATACATCTCTCTCAACGTAGATGACTTTCCAGAGTCAATCATCTCCTCAATGAATTCTGTGATGTGAAGAGTCCTCAACAACTGTCTGGCAGACCCTAGCTTAGTCGCATCTCTGACAGTCTTACTCTTTCCATACTTGAAGACCCCGAGTCTGTTGTCAAAGGAGATATTGCTCTTTGATCGCACGGGAAGAGTCATCCTAGGAGGGTCCCCCCGTTGCATCCTGTTATGCATCTCAGCCGCTACTTGATGTAACGAGTCTACGACTTCTTGCCTGCTCTTTCTCGTTGAATCGCTCATTGTTCATCACCCTCCATTCCGAACCAGTCGGTATTAGCAGATGGAACGAATTCTGTAACATCTGAACTTACGGGCACAACATCACCTAAATCAGAAATACTTCCATCAGATTTCGTATCATTGATGTGTGAAGGAACGTCGTTGATCCTAACCTCCTCTACTGCCGCCTCCAAAGCCTCAGCCTTACGTTGCTCATCTAACAAAGCCTCATCCATCTTTGTTGCACCAATAATCTCTCCATTCCCCCTGAAGAAGATATCTGCTTCATTCCAATCTCCCTTAGTCAGTCCTGATATTCCAAACTCTAGAATCGTAGAAGTTCCGGGGTCCAAGGTGTCTAATCTCCAGGCCCACAGCCCCCGGGCCTCTTTTCTCCCTCCCTTGGGATTAAACTCCATTGAGGTTTCAGAACTCTCTGGCCATTTAGCTAAGATAGTGTAAGCTCTGGCTCTCGCGGTGTAGTTATGTATTGTTATTGAACACATCGAAAGCCTTCTTTCCTTATCCCAAGATAGAACTTCTTCAAGGAATACGGCATTCATAATCTGAGTGATTACCGGAGCCAAATCTGGCTCTTCCCTCCCTAGTAGCTCTGATGACTTCTTAGAAATTTCAGGAAGAATAATGTTCACGAGCTCAAACTTCTCCTTGGCCTTCTTCCGCTGGGAACTCTTCTTCAGATGATTTTTGAGTCCTCTTCCAACTTCCAGCATCGCCTTTCTAATCTCATCAAAAACCTCCTCATTATACGAGACCGCCTCTTTTGCCTCACTGGTGAATTGAACATTTGTGGAAGCCAGATGAATCAGCACCGCCGCAGGCCCCTTTGGTATTCCGCTTCCTCCTGGCTGTTCCAAACCGTAACTCTTCCAGTTCACTGCTTCAAGCGCCTTAGTCAGCAAGCATCCTCCTTGCTGATACATCAGGGGGACCCTATTAGCGAATCTCAGGATTTCTATCGGCCCATCAGATGTCAGGTCTCCTCCAAAAACCAATCCGACCTCGATTTGGAAAGGATTGCCCTGACTAACAGAGGGATTCCTTGTAACTGTGGATGCGAACCTAGAATCTATGGCTTTTGAGAGCCCCTTCTTGATTAGCAGATCCTCGATAGGGGACAAGCAATCCATAGGTGGTTTGAGGAGCTTGACTGTCTGAAACGCGGTAACTAACATCTTTGCTTCCTCTGCTTTAATCCTCTTTGGGGTTCTGCCCTCCTCTACCTCTGCCATAGCTAAAATTTCCTTAGCGGCCCTGGGACTGACTCCCGAGAAATTATGCTTTAGGAATGAAGTCATCCTTCTGTCATTAGCTTCTCTGAGCATTCTTTGTAATGTGCCTAGTTGTATCCCATGAGGGTGTGGCTTGATTTCCTCGACTACTCTGGGTAGTTTATTACTAGTCCTAATCCAGTTCCCCTCTTCAACAACAGAGCCCTCTTTGTCATACACTATCAGCGATATTGAAGCATGAGGATTAACAATAGATGTCATTCTAAGATATTGATAGACAGATTTCCTCCCCCTCTGATACTTCGCCTTCATCTGAGTTCTTATCCTGAGGCCATGGGATATTTCATTCCCAGTTTTATCATCTATCCAAATATCTCTCCTCTCCCCAGATTTGATCGCTTTGTTCTTCTTGGTATCCACACCAAGGTCAACATATACCGCCGAAGAGTCACTCTTTATCTTCGAAACAACATGTGTTTTGGAGCCTGTAGTCAGCTGACTATACATCACAACCCCGGTAATTCCTATTCCTTGCTGGCCTCTCGTTTGCCTAATGGCATGAAATCTAGAACCGAGGAGGAATTTACCAAACACGTTTTCTATTGCATCTCTTGGTATGCCCGGACCGTTATCCTGTGTGATCAATTCCAGCTCATCTCCTTTTGTCCGCCTTATCTCCACTCTGATATCAGGTAGGATACGAGCCTCCTCACATGCGTCTAAAGAATTATCAACAGACTCCTTCACTGCAGTAATTACCGCTCTTGGTAGGGTATCGAAACCAAGGAAATGCTTATTCTTCTCGAAGAACTCACTCACTGATATCTGCTTTTGCTTACTAGAAATTTCCTCTGCCTCATTCATGCGAATCACCCCATCAGGTCCTCCCGATTCCCTGATGGAACGGGGCCTGCTTATGGTTGCACGAGCGCGCACACTGATACCTATTGAATGATACTGATTACAAAATCTTGAAATCCCCTTTTTCCGCCATCAAACTATTTTCCAAACCGACGACGAATTACATCAACTTATATGCATTGAAAGATTTTTGATACAGTCTTTCATTAACTAAACTTGAATCGAGGAGCTATGAATAACAGAGTTGTAACTATGACCATGCTAGTAATTGCTAGCCTACTGGCATCACCAGTTGTTGTCGCAGACGATACTCAGGACATACCAACGAACGCACAGAACACAGGAGCACATGACTCTCTCGTGGCAGCACTTTCACATGCAGGACTTGTTTCCGCATTGCAAGCTGACGGGCCCTTCACGGTCTTCGCACCAACTGACGATGCATTCGCAGCCGCAGGTATTGATCTCGCCGCGTTCGACACCGACGAGGAGAATGCAACCCTTAGCGACATACTATTGTATCACGTTGTGAGTGGCGCGGTCTCCTCCTCAGATGTTACTGATGGTATGTCTGCCGAGGCACTCAATGGTGACGACCTTTCGTTCACTGTATCTAATGGGACCGTCATGGTAAATGATGCAACAGTCACGTCAGCAGATGTGATGGCTTCGAACGGAGTAATCCACGTGATCGACAAGGTCCTAATGCCACCAGCAGACTTGGGAGCCATACCAACCGTTGCAACAGGGACCGGAATCCACACATCGCTGGTAGCCGCAGTTGTACAGGCCGAGCTCTTGGCAACCCTGCATGGCGACGGGCCATTCACGGTCTTCGCACCGACCGATGACGCATTCGCGGCGGCCGGAATCGACCTAGCGGCTCTCGACAACGACGAGGGCAAGGCAGTCCTTACTGACATACTACTCTACCACGTCGTGGCTGGAGCAGTACCGTCCTCGGCTGTCACCGACGGCCTGGTAGCCGCGGCCGTCAACGGAGACGACCTCACATTCACCGTCGGAGAGGGAGTCATGGTCAACGACGCTAACGTCGTACTGGCCGACGTCCCTGCATCCAACGGCGTCATCCACGTGATCGACAAGGTCCTCATGCCTCCCGCTGACGTAACGGAGGAAGATGGAGATATCTGCTACAATGTGGTAACACATACCGTAGTCGCTGGGGCCTCCTTTGCAGAGTGCATGGCGTACTCATATTATGAGGACTACGAGATGAATGGTCAGACCTTCACTGGTTGTTACAACCTAGTCACGCATACCTTCACCATGGTTAGTCAGGCAGAGTGTGAGGCATACATGTGGACACCAGCAGTCGATATAGCAATGACAGCAAGCGCCACCACAATCCACAACGCTCTAGTTGC